>Ga0209489_101072_pt1 | contig 55580 bp, 22 predicted proteins | sample SiratrowhiteBW_FD_187527 | JGI IMG/M metagenome (GOLD analysis project Ga0209489, IMG submission 187527) | Root nodule microbial communities of legume samples collected from California, USA - Siratro white BW (SPAdes) (version 2) | ecosystem: Host-associated > Plants > Roots > Nodule | place... | reverse complement strand
CACATTTCTAGATCCTAGACTCAAGTCTTCAAACTTCAAGAAATCTTCATCCATCCTTCACATGATCTAGAGCATCTTTACTTGGTTGAATTCATCAAATCACTGCAGCAGTCCACTGGTGCTAACACTACTGATCACCACTTTCTTGTCAACTGGATCCCAAAATTTGTAACCTTTCACACCTTTCTTGTAGTCTAGAAAGATGCACTTTTTTTTTATTTTGCGTCAAGTTTCGATCTCTCATCACGAGACACATGCACATGAGCAGGACAGCCAAATATTCATAAGGGACTAAAATCAACTACATTTCCTGTCCATACCTCTTCTGCAACCTTACCACCCAAAGAAGCTCGTGGTGATCTGTTGTGAGGTAACATGCCATACTAACCACCTCTGCCCAGAAGCGCTTAAGAGGCCCTGCATTCAATCTCAAACATGTAGCCCTTTCAGTTAACGACCTGTTCATTCTTTCAGTAACACCATTTTGTTGTAGTGTCTTTCGCACTGAAAAATGTCTCTGAATTCCATGCTCCTCACAGAATTTTTGGAACTTTGAATTTGTGTACTCTGTGCCATTATCAGACCTCAAATTCTTGATCTTTCTACCTGTTTAGTTCTCCACCTCAGCTTTCCACAACTTGAACTTGTCAAAAACTTCAGACTTTTGTTTCATGAAATACACCCAAACTTTTCTAGAAAAATCATCAATAAAAGTAACATAATACATAGATCCACCCAATGAAGACTCTCTGGTAGGGCCTCATACATCAGAATGCACATAATCTAGAATCCCTTCAGTTCTATGTTTTTCAGTCATAAAACTAACTCTGGTATGCTTCCCAAGAACACAAAACTTACAAAAATTGAGCTTGCAAGTTTTAACACCATGCAATAAATTTCTTTTATGCAATTCAGTCATCCCACGTTCATTAAGATGTCCAAGTCTCATATGTCATAATTTTGTATTATCATCATGTGACTCAACAGAATGAACTCCACCTACAATTGTACTCCCTAACAGTTTATAGATATTTCCAGTGGTTATCTTTTCTTTCATCACAGTCAAGCAACCTTTAACAATTCTAATGGTCTCCCTATCCTCATCAGCTTTAGGAATAAAATCATTCTTATGTAAAGTGTCCAAGGAAATCAGAATCTTTTTCAATTCAAGTATATGCCTAACATCACACAATGTTCTAACAGTACCATCATACATCCTAATTCTGACATCACCAATACCAACAATATTGCAACATCTATCATCACCTAAATAGACACAGCCAGAATTAGCTGACCTGTAAGTCGTAAACCACTCCTGTTAGGCGTTATATGATAAGAGCATCTTGAATCAAGAATCCATAGATCTGAAAATTGAGTAGTTGAAACAGAAAGCATGAATACCTAACAACAAGAAAGTGATTTTCTGTAGGGGATTTCGTATCACATAGGTAAGAAATTGCTCTTCCCTTATATCTACAATATAGATTGCTACATACCAAGGTAATTTAAAACCTTGAATCCCTTAGTGATTAATATAAATCTTTTAGTTTTCAACACTTGAAATCTCTGAACCTATTGTTTGAGTTTTCTATCAAATATAAGTGTATGTATATCTTGAATATCTTTTTTTTCGATTTTCTTGAAAAATACATGCTTTATAAAAATCATAAGATTTTCTCTTAGATATCCTACAAATGAAAGATGCACAATTTATGCTAAATTTTCTATATCTTTAAGAAGGGATTAAAGAATGACAACATAGTTAGAATATGAAATGGTATGATGATATCTTCAATATAAACTACTTGATTATATTTCTTATTGAAACTTATGATAAAAGTTGTTCCTCAAAAGAACAAATATTGAAATGTTAAGGATGTTTTTGGATATTTGTGATAAATATTAAAGCCTTTTCTTGAGTTTCTTAATTATAATTAGGTATCAATCTATATATATATAAGCTAATATATTGAATGCTTAATTATATCATGAACTTGTTAAATTAGTTTTTTTTATGAAAATTAAGAATTAGTTATATCTCAATCTTTTCTATTAGTGATTGAGTAAAACTTTAGTTTCTAAAAAATAGATTAAATACGGTTGGGAATCATTTTTACATAAATATATTAGTTTCCAGACTGTTTTTGAGTTTTTTGAGAGAATAATCACTTATTAGAAGCTATAATTGAATCACGTTACCAAACACACTCCAAATTAAACTAGGAAGCTAAATTTGTAGTATAACTAACTTAGGTCATTCTTCCCAAAGACTCTTCAGTCGTTCTCTTAAAAGAATTAAGGGGTTTTAATGAATAATTAAATTTAATAAAATAAAAATAGAATTTTAAACAAATTAAATAAATTCAAGTAATAAATAAAAACAAAATTTTCATCAGATTAAATATTCAAGTAATAAAATAAAAACAAAACTTTAAACAGATTAAATAAATGTAAGTAATAAAATAATAACAGAATTTTAAACAAATTAAATAAATACAAGTAATAAAATAAAATAAAAACAAAATTATAAATAGATTAAATAAATGCAAGTAATAAATAAAAACATATTGGATAAATGCAATAAAATAAAAACCAACCTGACCTCTCTCCGCCTCTCCCAAATCCATCACTGGCTCCTAAAAAAAATCCTAATTACATGTGTACGTTAAATAGACTGAGATCTCTACATCCATTTAACATTCTGAACACCCCACAATCGTGGAGCATCTCGTCAAATACACAATATGTTGAACAACTGCAATCGCCCACTATGAACAATAATATTATTGTGACTTGAACATAGGTTCAAAAATTCCACAACACAATACAATCTGTATTGATTCAATTACTAAATTAATCCTATTATTAAATCTAATAATCAAATTAAAATAGCAATTGAGCATGTAATTATGGAAAGAATTCCAAAACATGAACTCAGGATTAAGAAACAAGAAAGCACTTGGAGATCGGATTGACCAAAAGAGAAAGAAAAGAAAAAATGTATTTAACTATCTACTGTCTACATGTCGGCTCTACCAAGAGAGCTTTATTTATAAAGAATTTAACCTAAAACATGAAATGACTAAATAACCCTCCATAAAGAAAATCTGCCCAAAATATCTAGTGTCGCCTTGCTGTCCAACCTCTTTATACCGACTTCAAGTCCAATTTTGACCACTTTCTAATTCGAATTTGATCTTGGCCCTTGAAAAATATTTGTAGATCTTTAAGTTATCGGCAAAAAAAAAAAAAAAAACAAGAATCAAGTAAACTTGAGTTTTGTAGCAAAAGTTATGGAAAAAATATGAAACACACTCAAATCTGTTAAATTTCCAAAAATAATAACAAACTTTTAAGTGAAACCAAATTTACCCAATTAGATCAAAACGATGTAAAACCCTAATAATTACCAACTAATTTATCTTTATTGTTATAATTATGAAATCGAAAAGTGGTAAAAATAAATAATTATCAAACTCTCCCACACTTATCCCTTTGCACTCCTTGACAAAATCTAGACCTAGATAAAAGAAAATGAAGGCTAAGTAATCAAGATTGTAACCAGATTCAACAAGCTACCAATAGAAAAGTATTTGAGCAAGGAATATCAAATCAAAATTTATTTTCAAAGGTTGATCAACAAAGTGTGAATTTCTCTCTTCTCGGATTAATCAATTTATGCAACAATTATGCAATTGACATGTATGCTGGCCTCCGAAAATAGTGTATCTCTCTTACTCTCGAGTGTTTAGGGAATGTGTATAGCACTCAAACCATCTCAATGAACATTGCCTTACCATAGGCTTGCAAGCATTATAATTCTCCACTTCTGAAACACAATTTTGCATCATTCAAGACGACTTTATTAAGGTTGTAACTAGGCTAAGTTAATGGGTAGGAATTTTTTTTGACAACTGAGGTAACATCCAAAGATTATTAAAAGAGCAAGAGCATGATATTTTTACAACATCAATCAAGTTAATCATGAAAGCTACCCAATAATTGAAATTACGCAAATTACTTCGACCCAAGCTATACAAGCATTTTCTTCTCTCTTAATTTTTGTTTTGTTTTTGTTTTTTTTTTTTTTTTATTTTTGTTTTTATTTTTTTCCTTTTTTTATTTTTTTTCTTTTTGTTTTTGTTTTCGTTTTTCTTTTTTCTTTTTCAGAGAAACTCCTATGACAAGAAGAGAGAAGAATGAAATCCATGATCAAAGAATAATTCCTAAAATCCATACACGATCAATCAACCTTTCCCCACACTTAGCATCTTGCACGTCTCAGGAAACATCCACACTTAACAATTTACAAAACCCAAAAGAAGATCATCATGCTCAATTAATAATCAAAGGAAAGGAAAAAAATGGTTTTACATTTAGGCTTGTAATGAGCTAAATGAAAGAATGAAAATATAGGTTGAAAGGGTTTTACAAGGAAGATTATTGTATATGATGGTTGTATGGTTAAGTAGGTGAAACAATAAAAATTCCTCAATCATAATGATGCAAACAAGTGAACATACAATTTTAAAAAGAATGAGAGCAAGTTCTAGAAAACAACATTCATAAGAGACAATGTCATACAAGAAAGAAAAGAGAACGTATATAGATAAATCCATTCAAGCAGGCCCAAATAAGCCCACGAGGTCATAAAATGCAATACATGCATAAAAGCTGAGTACACAAATGGTTCAACACATTTACCAAAATCTATATAAGAAATAATTCAACCAAGTGAATCAACCAAAAATTAGGGGTTTAATTCTGAGCTCAATACTAATAAAAAAGGTTGAATGCCGAGAAGGTACCAGTCAAAATAAAATTGCAGTTTCTAAGAAAAATAACATTGCAAGGAAATGAAATAAACTAAAAGAAAATACAAAGGAAACAAATAAGATAATGTAAATGCAAAGAAAAAAGAAAAAAAATCAAAGGAGAAAGAAAACTCCCTCGCCGCCTCATGGATACATGGCGTTAGTGAGCTCTATGTCCTGCACCTCGTATTCATACATCAAGATCGATTATGGTAATTAGTAAAGAAATAAAAGAAAAATTATTAATCCGATAACTATGAGCAGTCCCTAGCAGTGACGCCAAAATTTGAATAGCATTGCAGAATGCGCCTCAAATTAAACTAGGAAGCTAAATTTGTAGTATAGCTAACCTAGGTCATTCTTCCCAAAGACTCCTTAGTCGTTCTCTTAAAAGAATTAAGGAGTTTTAATGAAATAATTAAATTTAATAAAATATAAATAGAATTTTAAACAGATTAAATAAATTCAAGTAATAAATAAAAAAAATTTTAAACAGAAAAAATAAATTCAAGTAATAAGTAAAAATAGAATTTTAAACAGATTAAATAAATGAAAATAATAAAATAAAGACAAAATTTTAAACATATTAAATAAATGTAAGTAATAAAATAAAAACCGATTGGATAAATGCAAAAAATAAAAATCAACTCGACCTCTCTTCGGCTCTCCCAAATTCCTCACTGGCTCCTATATAAAATCCTAATTACATATGTGGATTAAATAGATCGAGATCTTTACATCTATTTAATATTCCGAACACGCCACAATCGTGGAGCATCTCAACGAATACATAATATGTTGAACAGTTGTAATCGTCCACTGTGAACAACAATATTATTCCAACTTGAACACTAGTTTAGAAATTCCATAACAAAATCCAATTAGTATTGATTCATTACTAAATTAATCCAATTATTAAATCTAATAATCAAATTAAAATAGAAATTAAACATATAATTATGGAAAGAATTACAAAACATGAACCTCAGGATTAAGAAATAGGAGAGCTCTTGTAGATCGGATTGAATAGAAGAGAAAGAAAAGAAAAAGAAAAATTGTATTCAATTTTCTACTGTCTATTGTGATGTAACGTCGGCTCTATCAAGAGATCTTTATTTATAAAGAATTTAACCTAAAACATGAAATGACTAAATAGCCCTCCAAAAAGAAAAGCCACTCAAAATATCTAAGTGTTGCCTTGCTGTCCAACTTTTGTGTATCGACTTGAATCCGATTTTAACCACTTTCCAATTCGAATTTGATCTTGGCCCTTGAATATCATTTGTAGATCCTTAAGTTATCTGGAAAACAAAATAAGAATAAAGTAAATTCAAGTTCTATGACAAAAGTTATAGACAAAATACGGAACACACTCAAATATGTTAAAATTCTAAAAATAATAACAAACTTTTAACTGAAACCTAATTGACACAATTACACCAAAACGGTGTAAAACCCTAATAATCACCAACTAATTTATGTTCATTGTTATAATTATAGAATCGGAAAAATAAATAATTATCAACAATCAATTATTTCATGGAATTCGAAATACTATAAAAGAATTTTTCTCCAGGTTAATCGATTACAGAAGTTTTCAATCCATTATTACAATCTATTAGTTATCTTAGTGTTATGCCTTATTTAGTTTATTGATTACTACACTTTATAATAATAATACATTGTATTTTCTCCGATGTCATATTTCATTTTCTTAACACTCGGATAATTGTTTAAGTCTTTCGCACATTTGTTCATAAAGAAAACATACAATCTAAATTAATGAGTTAAAAAGCTTTTGAGATATGAAAAATATTTTTAAAAATATTTAAGAACATTATAACTTATTATCTCTCTTTCATTCGATTAAAGCAAAAAGTTGAGAAATTTGTCTAAGTTATTAAAAAAATTATCTAAAACTTTAAGAAATTAACCAAAGAGATAGCAAATTATTTCACTTTTCAACAGATTAAACTAGAGGATTGTGAAAACAAATTTTAATCATTTAATCGGTTAACATTAATTTTAATCTATTAAAATAGAAAATGATATAACTATTTTTCAAAGAATAATCGATAAAATACTAAAATAATCTATTAAAAGCATTAGTCTCAATTTTTAATCAGTGCTTTCAATTTACTATAAATAGAACCTTTCAATAACTTTTTCATAAGAAGAATTCATAATTAAAAAGAGCATTTGAAGTGATAAAGAGAATTTTCATATACTCATTTTGAGACATCAAGATTTAAAGAAAATCAAAGATTTGACAAAGGTTTTACGATTGTTCCCTTGAGTGCTTCTATTGCGGATCCTGTGGGTAACTTTTTTCTATTCATTTTATATTGATTTGTTAGGTTGTTCCGTATTGTTTTACTGTTGTGAACTAGAAGTGTTTCTAGTGTTTGTGATGCAAACCCATCTCTAACACTGCTGGCAAGAATAAAAAGGTCATTGAGTTAGAGTCTTGATCAGGAGCTTATAAGGAGGTTGGGCCTAATTAGGCTTGTTTGGCCCTCCAAACAAACTTTTGAGCCCAAGTTCAAAATTAGAGAAGATCACTCTAGAGATTTTAGAGCTTCAAAGATTACGAGACTCTACTTGTAAAACTTGCATAAAATAGTGTAGAATTTATTTTGGGCCAAGTAGAATAGGATTTTGGGCCTTGTATTTTGGACCAAGTAGTGTAGGATTTTGGGCCTTGAAGCCCATAAGAAAAAGTGGATGGTCTCCTTTGAAAGAAGTCTCCAAGAAGGTGCCACCTAAGAAAAATGAGTCCAAGAAGGCACTACATGCCACTCCAAGTAGGCATCACATAGGAGTTTCTTATTCCAACTTCTTTTGCCACTTGTGCACCTTTTATTGTAGAGTATTTGAAGCTTGGGTTGCAAGCTACCTTTGGCACATGGCACTCTCCCAAAGGAAAGGATCCTCTCCACTCATTACTTGCCTCTTGTCAAGCTCTTATTGAAGAGTTTCTGATAATGTTGCAAGACAAGTCATCTTTTAGTCTATAAATAAGAAGCTTATGTAATTGAAAATTTAGCTTGAATGAATAAGAATTAAAGTGCTGCCAAAATTTTCTCTTTTTGTTCTAGAAGCTCTCTCTATGGTAGTCTCAATTTTTAAGACTCTCTCTATTTTCCTCCTCAGTGTGTTGGTCTAACCTCACACTACATTCACTTCCAAATCCATCTCATAAAACCACAACAACAATTCTTTCACTGCATCTACTCTAATTCATGTTGAAACAAGAAATCTCTAAGAAGAAGCACATTGAAGCATGTAATTGCATCAGTTTTTTTTGTTGTTGTTAAAAATAACTAATAAGGCATATATCCTCTTGAGTGATAAAAATTTTATAAAGGATGAGATGCTTTTGAGGTTGGTCAAAAGTTTATAGGCATATATTTTTTGTGAGCAAGAGTCGATAGAGGTTGATATTCTTTTGTAGACTATATCCTCTTGAGTGTCTTCAAGAGTTGATTGTTGTTTTGTTGATCTTGTAATAGTGGGTTTCTTTGTACAAACTTGATTTCATATTGGAATCAACAATTCTATGGTTAAATTGTTGAGATTGAATGTAGCATCGGTGGATCAGAACCAGTAGAAATCCTCTTATGTTTTCTTGTTGATAACATTTATTTTCATCATATTTTGGACCCAATTTTTACAACGAAATCAACTCTTTTTAAAGTTTAACCCTACTTATTTCTTTGTTTTATTAGATTTTTGTTAATAATTGATTACTTGTGTTGGAGAATGGTAGGTTACACACTTTTGCCTAAAAAGAGAACAAAAACCACTGGATTTAGAAAAAAATTGAAGCCCATGAAGAAAGATACACAGAAGGCCCATGAAGGAGGAATACGGATAGAAAGCCTAAAAAATATAGGAGTCAATGCAGTGCAGTAGCACTCGACGCGACTGCAGTTGGGATAGGTGCGAGTTAGATCTTGGGCCAATGTAGGGAGAGTTGAGCCTAACACCACTTAAGTTGGGTCACGCACTGAAATCGTTCAAAATCTATTTATTAAGTGTCTGTGTTAGGGTTTAGGAACATAGAGATATAGGAGAAAAAGAGCCAGTCTTGGACAACAACTTTAGGGTTTTTTATGTGTAATTGTCTTCCTCTTCCATTGTTCATGTTGTATGTTTAGGGTTCTAATAACTACAAGGAACTAAACTCATTGTTGTTGGGGATAGATGTAACCTATGTGATCAATATTGTGTTTATATATATGTCTTTTCCTTTCAATGTCAGTATTTTAATTTTACATTTAATGCTTATTGTGTTAATTCATGGCTTGACACTTTGATTATAAAGATATTGGAAAATATCATTAGTAATTAGGATCTGAAGTGAAATACCTAATGAAAGTTTCTATCTAGAAATAGAGCATGATCCATTTTTTGTCTTAAACCCTTGTAACAAAATCAAGTATTTTCTGTATAATTGATAAAGGAATTGATAGTTAATAAGGAAACTTAGGCTCATTCACATAAAAATAATTAGGATTTTGGTATTATTGTGGGCTAACATTGTCATTAGTAAGGAAAAGAAGGTAATTCTCTTTTAGATTGAGGTATGATGAAGTCTAACCTTAGCAATATTCATATGATTGATCCATAACCTTATTTTGCTATTTGAGATTTGACATAAATTCATAAAAAAATTTGATTTGTTTAGCATAATTTATATTATTTCAAAAACCACTTAAACTATATAATTGTTCTTTGGTCGAATTTTATTATAATTGTAAATATTGTTGTGTATTGCATAAGTCCCTTGGGAAAGAACGATATGTTTATTACTTGTTACATGAGTGACTGGTGCACTTGCCATTGAACGTAAAAAGTGTTAGCACTTGCTCCTGCTTTATCTTCTTTAATTATTGAACTATCTATCTTGAACTGATCTCATATCAACCTTGATTCACAAAGTTAATTGCATTCTATTTTTTCATTAAAATTGTTTAAAAGAAATTTAAAGAATAGAAATCTCTTGTGTTACAACCTATTATTGAATCAATCTGGTTTTCATTATAATTGCATTCAATTTTGTCTATCCCAAAAAAGTTTTTAAAAGAATTCCAAGAAAGGAAATTTTTGTGAAAAATATTTGAAAACCAATTCACCCATCCCCCTTCTTAGGTTAATAAATATATTCTCTTTTATTAGACATATATGACAATAAATCCTTCAGGAAGGCTAAGGTATTCTTTTGATGGTTGGAAGGATTGGAAAGTTTAGGATTGGTTGGGCTTCTAGGTATCATTTGTAACAATTATGAAAGAGGAGTATGTATGTTATGTCAGTTTGTACGGTTCACACGATGTAGATGGATCATTTGGTTCATAATCTTTATTGTGAAAGAGGTTTAAGAGGGGCCAGGTAGTTGTTTTATGTTGTATAGATAAGATGGAAAGGCTTTGAAGTTAATGGTTTGGAGTGAGGTAGGGGGTTTAGGTTCATCTAAAGTGGAAACCATTTCATCTAAGGCATGTATAAGGTTAGGTCCAACAGGGCTAATTGTTAAGATGTTTTTTTTGGGTTTGAGTGTTTAATTCTTAATTTTATTTAGTTTTTGTTAATAAATGATTGTGAGAGTCAAACTAAGAATTTAATACTAATTCAAGCTATTTTTGGTGAAATTTAACAGGAAAACATTGGATGAGAAGAAAGAGGATTGAAGCCTTGAAGAAGTGGGAAAAAAAGTAAAAGATGGGCAAATAAAGTCAGACCTAGCTCAGCCACGTGAGCCCGACTTAGGAAAACTCGAGAGCAAGCATATGGAAATGTGCCTGACATAGGATACATGTGTTCGACACAAGTTGGTCTCTATAACTAAAACAGTAACAAAATCCAGTTGTGCCTGACATAGCTGACCTGGGTTGGGCATGAGCGTCGATTTTAGAATCTTATTTAATAACCTCTTAGGGTTAGTGTTAAACATCTTTTGCTAAAGCTGAGAAAAGAATCATTTTTGTTCGCATTCTTAGGGTTTATTTGGAGTAATCTTCTTATTCCAACATTCTTCTTGTAATGTTTGGTTTCCTCATGTTTATGAGGAGCTAATCACTCGTTGTTGGGGTTAGGTTAAATCTTTTTGAACTTTCATGTAATCGTATTTGGGCTTATGTATTTATTATCATATTTTTTTCTTTCAATACATCAGTATATTAATTTTATTGTTATGCTTGTTGTGTTAATCCATAACTCGATCATTGATTTTTAAGAGTATTGGAAAATATCTTTTGAATCTAGAAATGAATTAATTTGCTAGATGACGCTCGTGTCTAGGAATAGAGCGTTATTCATTTATTGTCATTAAGATCCTTGTGTGAATGTATATATAATTGATCAAGGAATTGACGGTTAATAGATAATCCCTAGGCTCATCTGCAGAGGAATTAGGTTTGACTAATATTGTGGGTTGACATTGATTATCGATAGAAAAGAAGATAAATTTTGTTATCATGAAAGTGAGGATTGGTGAGATCTAACTCTAGAAGTTCATCATTAATATATCCTTTTTCTACCTTTAAGTGTTGATGAAATAAAAAATATTCTTTCAATTGTTATTTTAAGTTCCTACGTAATACATCAAATTATGAAATTGTTCCTAAATTTGAGTTTATTATAATTGTGTAAATTATTTTATATTGCATAAATCTTTTGGAAAGAACGATAATTTTATTACTTGCTACATTACGACTAGTGCACTTGTCATCATTGCAAATTTTACTAACAAGTTTTTGGCAACATTGTCGAGGATTTGTATTTCAATATATACAATTGTTCTTTTATTTTTTACATTTAATTTTCTTTTTAATTTATAGACTAACTTGTGATGTTAGGTTTTTGTTTTCTTTTGTATGCAAGGGTCTATCCGTACCATGAGGACAATTTCTTCACAACCACTACTTGTAGATCCAGATATCGAAAGAACTACAAGAAGAAATTCGTCTGATAATAGAAGAACAATGGTCATCAAAATAACCTTGAAGAACAAAATTCCACAAACGTTGATGATGGTGTTGGAATTAGGTTAGGATACCACAACTATAACTTAACCACAATGTTTTTTTTTTTTTAATAAAAGGCTCATGTTAGATATCAGTATGGATTTTGGATTTTGACATCAAAACTAGGCTAATATCCAAAAATTCACAAACCATCTACCATAACATGAAAAAATATTATTGAAGACAAACAAAAGAAGAAAAGAACAAAAAACATGAAGGTCACACTTTAGAAACGAAAAGAAAAGGGAGTTGAAACCTATTATAAAAAAAATTTAGCCTAATACAATATTAATGTTTTTAAAAAATCAAATATGAAGTAATATAAAGGTAAATTAGTTTTTACTTAAATGTTCATGAGTATTTAGTAAAGTTTCATAAAAAAAAATAATGATATTGAAGACAAATATCAAGACAATATAATAAACATGTAACTTTTATTAATATATTATGTTTACAATTTTTATTTTTTACCTTGATATTTTTAATTTACTCATTTGTTGTATATTATTACAATTATTGTTGGCTATATTCTTGATTTTATTTAAATTTTATAGTTTGCATCAATTATTTTTTTTTATATCTACAATAATATTACTACTTTTGTACAATTCAGTGTTATATGAATTTAAGTTCTTTTATTTAAAATAATGAAATTATATCAAGTTGTTAAAGGTATAAATAATTTATTTAAATTTAAAAATTTAGTGTAATTTAATTAATTTATTTTTTAGAAACACTACTCTACTTGGACTCAAATCTTATGATGGAACTTTGTTTCGATTATACTTTAAAATAATTTTTTTAATTTTTGTTTGTACTGTGTAGGCTGAGAACCACTCATCTAGAAGCACTTCCAGACTGACGACATATGACTGCTATAAGAACTCTTTTAAAAAAATTATTTTCATGAGAAAATAAATTTAACTTGATTTACTTTATAGTAATTTTTAAAAATATAATTACAAGATACACAAAAGCTAGTAATAAAAATTTAACAAATATTATTGAAAATATAAAAATTATCTAATTTATATTTTTTAAGCGATAAAAATATTATGTTATTTTAGGGCATTCGTTAGCTTCACCTATTAATTGTAAATAGTTTATTCACATTTTCCTAAAATTAAAAAAAAAAAATCATATTGATAAATATATCATCATATTTTTTAAGTTACAGTAATACTTTTTTTTTTCTTTGTAACCGCCATATACTGTGCTTTCTGATTAGATTTAAAAGATAAATAATCATTTGAATGATTGCATTATATTTTAAACTATATAGTTATAATTGCATTTATAATTTAAAATCTAAACTCTGCGGAATACAAACATCAAATTTAAAATAATAAATCATTATTAATTTTTAGGATGTCTTTAATCTGAAATTAAAATCTTGTGTTTAATTTTATTTCTAAAACTCATACGAACCCAGAATAATTATAAAGTTGGAAAGAATAGAATTGAAATAATTTAGAAATTCTTACAAAACTATAGAGGATTACACAACACCTGAAATTATCGAATAATTACTCTTGAATCATGATGAAATTTTTTAGTGAATTAAGGTTTTTATCGTGCAGCATTATTATTCTATAACATATATTATGTGCCATTGATGAAAAGTCGCTCGAGGCTTTTATTGGACAAAAAGAATTAGTGAATAGTTTTTGTGTTTGATTCATTTCACATAAAGTACTTGAATAATGAAAGAACATGTAAAAGTTACTAGAATCACCTTTATAAGAAAAAAAAAAAACTGATCAAATTAGTTTTAAAATGTTAAAAAAAATTAGAAAATTCGTTTTATTATTTAGCGAATATTTTATCACAATCAATTATAAATATTTTTTAAATATTTAAACGATCAAGATGACAAATGTCTACCTACAATATCGTGTACGTTTTTTTACTAGTAAATATTTTTTTTTATTTTTTTTCCTATATGACATACAACATGGTCATTTCATATATTTTTTTACTCGCTTTTTACTCTTTTGTTCTTTTTGAAGTGTCTTATTTTTAAAATATTTTTAATTTATTATATTTTGGTTTTCAAATTTAAAACAACATTAATTTTTTTATCATTTCTATTTATTACTTAATATATTATTATGTAATTATCACTAATTAGATATAATTAAAATATGGTACATATTATATTTTTCAAATATATGCTTTACAAATTCTAAAATATAGTGTGCATCATCATTTATAGAATAAGATCACTTAAAATAGTGTATTATATGAAGTACCTTTCTTTTAGTCCAGAATCATATAAACCATATAACATTAGATATTATAGTCTTTGAATTTTAATGCTCACTTTTTGGCAGATATTTTATACTCCAGTAAAACTTGTCCGCAATTAACTATAACAAATGAAGACAAATGTCTGGCCAATTAAGGACAAAAAAATATAAACAAGTAGTAGTGAAAAATACTTATCACTTTATGCAATGAAAGCTTATTATTAAAATACAATCTCCAATACAAGTCTAAACACTTGGTTACAAGGGCATTGAATTAAAATTTACATGGAGTTGAGAAGTTGACCTATTGGAGCATAATAATAAAAAACTAAAAACAATTTCAAAGTAAAGGGGAATTTCAATGATTTTGCTCCCACAAAATTGGGGCAATTTGTTGATGTGTATACATAATGGAGAAGAGTAAGCACTGACGCTAATACGCAATGAAATGAAAGGTCAAGTGGGCTTGAGCTTGGGTTGGGTGGGCCCATTACAATGTCCCCTTTTTGTCTAGGGGCCCACACTTCTTTACCCTGACAACAAGTTTGGCTCTTTGGGTCACCATGGTTTAGTTGACTTTTTTGTCTTTGGATAATTCCCATAAAGTACTCTACTCAACCAAAAGCTGCAAAATTAGCTTTTCTCTCTCAGGTTGGTTAGGATAAAGTGTAGGGTTGGAAATGTTTATAGGGTTTTGGGAGCATCACATGGGAATCCAGTCAAATTGCCTTGTAGGCTTCTTTTGGTAGCTAAACAAAAGGTTGATGGAAGTAGTAATGAGAAAAACAGATAGAAAATCAGCTCAAAATTTTATGTTGTTTGTTTTGGGAAGAATATAGATAAATTTGAAAATAAAAAGTGTCTTGTTTGACAAGGGAAAAGGAAGTTAGATTATAATTAAAAATATAATTTTTACCTTTAACAGTGAAAAATATTGAGTGATCCATAAAAACATGTTTGGTTGACAATTAGAAAAATATTTTTTGAAAATAGTTTATGCATAAACATATAAAAGAAATTGATTTAATTTTGCTTTCATGACTATTAGAGTTTCTATTATTATTGTTGTTAGATCTCATTAAACTTATCACATATGTGTTAATGATTTCCATCATTCACTTCAAAACTATAAGGACAAGTCAAACATAAAATTAAAAAAAAAAAACAAAAACAAAATCAGACAACTTTTTAAAATTTTAACAAATTTAAAAAAATTAAAATTTTAACAAATTTTTAAAAAAATAACAAATTAAAAAAAATAAAATTTTAACAAATTTAAAAAAATGTATTTTTTTTAAATATAAAAAATAACAATAAAAAGTATTTTCATAAGCCAAACACCACCTAAAAATATGTCAACGCTCAAACTTTATAACTTTCTCATCTATATTTCAACCATACCTAACAACACCAACTTTTCATCATTCTTATTTCCATTCTCTCTCTAATTTATACTTATATTCAATGAATAATGTTTGAGTTCTGTTCATGTGTTAATGGAGTGAAGTCTAACAACTTCCGAAAGGGAAAAGCCCCCGTTGGCCCACTCCATATGCTTATATTAATGCTGTCTATCTATCTATCTCCATGTTAATCAGAGAAGACTTTTTTTTACAAAAAAGAAAACATTCTTGAGGGTGGCCAGGAATATCTATCTCCATGTTAATCAGAGAAGACTTTTTTTTACAAAAAAGAAAACATTCTTGAGGGTGGCCAGGAATATAGACAATTAATTATATCTATCTTCTTAGGTTGGTCGTGCATAAACCTAATGGGTCATTTCATCCACTTTATTGTTGTTGTGTATGTTGTTGGGGAGGGGTGTTTCCTTTTATCTAGAACACTACATCTGTGCTAGCTCTTGGCAGAGAAACATCATGTGAAGCTACAGTTTTGTATTTGGAAATGTTTCTGACAGACCAATTATCATGTTCCTGTAATGTTTATAAATTTAATTAATCAAAACTTCGAGATATATCAGAATAATAACAAAATTTGTATTGAACTCTATTATTTCGATGTTATTTGATTTACATCAACTAGCATTTCATTGACGCAAGATTGATCAATGAGGCACGTCTTAGTTCTTAAGAAATATTTACTTTAAAAAGTAATAAATAACTATTTTGATCCTAAAACGATCTATGGGTCTCTAAAACTAAAAGAAAACCTTTTGATGTGTAATCCGTAAATATTTTTAAAATTAAAAGAATCACTTTATTAATTAATTAATTATATATATATATATATATATATATATATATATATATATATATATATATATATATATATGTATGTATATGTATTTAGAGACTAAGATCATAATAAATGATTAAATTTAGACCCGGAAATGAAATACTTAGAATTTTTATTAATTTTTTTTAAATTTCAATCACTAATGTGACAAGGAATTACACCCTCATGGACCAAAACAGTGGTTTATTCTTGAAAGAAACATGTTTAGTAAATTGAGTAAGAAGTTCCTATTAAATAAAAGCTGAGCAATAAAAGAATAATTCATTAACACAATTCTTTCATTATTTTTTTAATACAGTATTCACTTGTATGTTTTCTTCATATTTCATTAATGAAAATCTATTTTTTCCAACTTCTATAATAACGTAACTATAGTAGACTATTGCTGAGAAACTATTTATCAAATCGGTTCAAGCATATAAAAAAATGGAAAACGGAAATTATTTTTCATTCACATTTAAAGAATACATAAGTTAAGGTATTTATAAAAGAAAAAAAAATTAATTGTAATATTTTATTTACAACTAAACAAACAGTTGTACTGTGTACTAATTTCTAATTTTGAGTTTTAGTTCTTTAGTTATTTTATGGAGATATTATATATTTAACTTCATATGAAAAGAGTGTTATAACATTTTGTCTTTTTGAGTACAAAAAATTCATGCATTAAGATACTTGAACAACTAGTAAAATATACTTTTTCTCTTTACTTTATCTCCTCACTAGTCTTGGTAAAAATAATGTTTTTATGATTGTTTCATTGTGATCATCTCCTTTTTGAATAGCAGGTCATAGTCATGTGTGGTATCCTAAGATCATTCATAAGTATACTAACTAAACCAAACTCCATAGCTAATATAAGGCCTGTTGTTACATAAAAACTTGAGTGATCCTACAATTTCCTTGAACAAAGTTGCATTTATTGTTTTATCATCCAATTCTTCAATTAATTTCGTATTTGTTATCACTAGTGTAGGAGTTGTGTTACAATTTTTCATATTGAAACTTTTTAGTACTTCACGAGTATATTTCTTATGAAGTAGAAGTATTCTCTTAAGATTGTGTAAATATTCAAAATCAAGAAAATAACTGAGAGTTTCCCAATTAGACATTTCAAATATAATCCATTTCCACCTTAAACTGCTTAAACATTAGTCTGAACATTTCTATGACAATTAAATATCCACATAGAGACACACAAGAAATAAATTCCTATGTTGAGTTTCCTTCACATATACACTAAATTCAATCAGTCAACTTATTCCAAGATCAAGGGGCTTGTTTAAGGCTGTATAGACATTCTTTAGTCTGTGTACCTGAAGTTTTTTTCCTTTGACTTCAAATCTACCTCTTCCTACAAACATTGAGGAATGCTGACTTAACATCTAACTAGCACACAATCCAACTTCTATAACTGGCCACAACAATCACTCATCAAATTGTCTCCATCCTCGCAACTGAAGCATATACATTTGTATAATTAATTCCTTGTTTTTGAAAGAAGTCTTTGGCTACCAACCTGTCCCTGTGCTTGAAAATAGTGTCATGTAGTTTGAATTTGTCTTCAAACACCCATTTCAAATTAATAAGATGTTCAGTCTATGGTAGATCCACCAACTCCCAGGTTCTGTTTTTCTCAATAGCTTTTAATTCTTCCATCACGACATCCTTCCATTCTCTAATGCCAAGAGCCTGCTTTCAATTTAATGGTTTAGTGTAAACCAAAAATGCAAAAATGTGTCATCTCACAATTATTAGAAACTGCATTGTCAATGTACAATTCATGATCTGCAAGTCTGGTGGAAGGAAATCTCATCCTCTAAGCTCTTCTTGTAGTAGGAACAGATGAATTTGAGGTGATATTTTACTTGTTTTTATACATTTTTCAAGGATAAATGGAATATGAGTTTCAGATTCACTTTCCCAATCCCACAATGTAGTTTCATCCACAATAATATCTCTATTAATAACAACTTATAAGTACCAATTGGATGATATTCAACTACTATAAGAGTTTCACTCTTATCATCCAACTTCTTTCTTTTCTATTTTGGAATGTATTTATAACATAATGACCAAAAAATCTTTAAATGGTGCACAATAGGCTTATCTCCATAGTTGGCTTCTTTGGGTCACTGTTTTGAGTCTTTTTATCACTTCACTTAATGGCATTGGATGTAACTCTTCCTACAGAGGTCCAAGATCCAACTCGCTACTCAACTCTACTGTGTTACATTAACTTCTCTTCTATGCACCTCATTCATGGATCTTTTATCTATTGTCCTTTTTTATGGATTTCTTTGTATATTTCTTCATGACTCCAATCTTTTAACACTTTCTATTTTTTTCTTTTTATTTTTTTTAAAACAAGAAATTAGTACAACCTTTTATTCTTAAATTCAAGTTATTAATTATTAACAAAATTTTAATATATTAAAGAAATAAAGAGGATTAAAGTTTAGTAAAAGTTAATTTTATAATAAAATTGACTCTAAAATATAATAAAAATAAATCTAACTTTGTGGCTCTTAATAACATAAAGCAAAGAAAAAATAAATTAGTTCAAAGAATAATTTGGTAGCTACTTCCATTTCAAAAGAATCTATTTTATTTTTTAAAGTAATTTATGTTCTTAATTTTCAATGTAATGTTATTTTTATTTGTCTTCGAAAAAATTACATCAATATTTATATTTATAGTAGATGAAATTAATATATATATATATATATATATATATATATACACACACATTAATATGAGATATTTATTTGGATAATACATTCGTTATTGTTTTTAATAAGTGCAAAAATTATTAATAGTTCTTTATTTTGGTACATATCACAATTTATTAATCTATTTTTATGATTAAAACATTCGCACGAGTTGTGAATTTATTTCTATTAAAAGGAGAATAAAAAAGGAAAGAAGAGAGAACGGAAAGGAGTTAAACACCGAATTCAGTGTAACCTACAATTATTTCAACATTCAAATATCTGAACCCTCTTTTCAAATAAACTTTTCGTCCTCTCCTTCTACAATTGCAGATTCCCTCCAAACTCAAACACCCAACACTTTTTTGGGAAACAAATAAGTCACACAAAAAATTGGCACACGTTACCTTTTATTCCGAAATTAATTAATCAACAAAAAAAAGGAGCAGTTAAATATCCACTGCAAAAAAGCAATTTTACCTGTTTGAGACATTTAGGTACAACACGTTTGTCTCCTCAATGAAAAATCAAAACATGGCATGTGCTTCACCTCTTAAAAAGAAACGGTTCCAACCCGATTAACTTCATGCTCGCTTCAATTCGCGGAAAAAAGATTAGAACAGAAAAATGCGTGGAGAAATGAAGAGAAAATAAAGAAAGAAAGAAAGACAGAGAGACGTGGCAAGTGAAAATAAAATAGAAAAAGAAGCCTATGGGAACATTTTGAGAAAAAAAAAACAAAGAAAATTACAAAATGAATTATACATAATTAATTATGTTGTTTTATTCATAATATAAATAATTATAGTATAAATATTTCATTAATATTTATGTAAATTTTAAATTTATAATTTAATTATGACTTTAACATAATTATTATGAATTTTTATTTAATTTTATAATAATAAGACATAATTTAAAAAATAATAAATAAAATCATCATTTTTTTACTTAATCTAAATAATTTAATTTTCTATTTACTTTCACCTTTTTTATTCCACTACTTTCCATCATACTAAAAAAAGAGTAACGCTCCACACAAACAACACCAAGTATTATCTCTATCTATTTAGGTAGGTTAGTCATGATCAAAGATAAAAGTGAACAGAATTGACCACTGATTCATGGCTCTAGGGTTCAATTCCATGAACATGGAGTGAAGGGGGATAAGGGCTAGGAAATAGAGAGGAGTGTACGTATGTTGGTTCCATCATTTGAGTTCATGTTTGAATTGTATGAAAGGGTGTCTTATCAATGCAATTAATAACCGAAAGGGTGAGGTAAGAGAGAAAGAGACAAAGTTATGTACCCCCACACACAGGGTTTGAGTTTGAGGTGAAATAAAAAGCAGCAAATAGGAGCATATTATTATTGAGTGGAGGTTGAAGAATATACTGTGGATGCCGATCCAATCAAGACCCTGAAGGACCCTGTTAAGCAGACACTTGTGACTTGTGTCTTCTAGTGTCAACTTTTAGTGCAGACAGACACACCCATCTTTTCTATCTTCTGCTTTGTGGGGACAAAACCTTTTTATCTCACCCTAACCCTAACCCTAGTCTCTTTCCCTTTCTCTTTCAATCAACTTATTGTTAGCCCCATAACATTGGCTAGCCACTTACCTCTACTTTAATTTCTTATATTTTACATGCATGTTTAACGAAAATACTTAGTACCATCCTTTTTATTCCATTATTTATTTACTGTATTTATTTTGTTCCCTAATAATAAATGGTTCAATTTTGATATATTGTATCTAGTCCAGATAAATGATTGACTTGTTCAAGATTAAAGAGTTTGGGTCATCAGTTAGCGAATCAAGAAAATATTTCCATTATTTAGCATAACAACATATGAATTAGTGATGATATTTAAGAATAAGATATCTCTATCAATTATTATCATGTAATTGACGATTTACCTCAAGGGTTATTAAGTTTGTGATCAATTGATGAATACAAATTATCGTAGATTCATTTCAGGTTAGTAATTTGATGAATTTGAGCATCATAGTCTTTGCTACGATAAAAGAATGTGAATTTTATTCCCACCATGGTCAGTGCATTCTAAATCCTTAATCCTTGTAAGTATATCTTTATTTCAAATTGACGTAAACATAATAATTTCTACAAATCAAAATGCAAGGTTGTATATATCTTCACTAATGTAAAATTAGTTTTTCACATAATCTTGGACGATATAATAAAATCTATAGTTTTAGTTGATTTAAAAAGTGACGTAAAATATTTATTGTACATTAATCTTTTCCTTAAATAATATAGAAGAGTTTTTCTTTACATCACTGAATAAACCAAAGTAAAAAAGAATCCATTTTATGTTTTTTAATATGAAAATTTGATATAGACAGACATATATTTCACGTTAATTATTGATATAATCAACATTAAAATTTCTATTTTTAAATTATTTTTTATTACCAAATGGAAGCCTATAAAATATAAAATAATAATCAGCCAAACAATATCACTATATTAGGAAAGTTTGAGAAAAAAGTTAAAATAATTAAATAATCTATTTTAACATAAACTGTCTAATATTGTAAATTATTTAAAATATTTAAATATAATAAGAAGATAAGTTGGTTTATACGTTTACGTGCTATACGAGTTAAAACAATTTTATTTTTATTTTCTTATTTAATTTTAATTTTTATCGTTGATAATAAAAAAATAGAAGATAATTTGATGATTATTGTTGTATCTCAAAAATATTATGTTAAAGCATTTAAATTATCAAAGAACTAATTAGTCAAATTAATATATTATTAACCTATATTATACAAATAATGAAATAACTCACGAAGAAGAGGTGGCTAGGGCTAGGTCTAGCGACGCAGGATTCCACAGCAACAAGAAGACAAGGATCAAGTGGCGATGAGACAATGTATGAGACGCGATGAGTGATTTTGACGGGTGGAGATAAATAAAAAAAAAAAAGGGGAAACAAGAGTAAAAATAGGAAATTTTAGAACTCTTTTTATGATTGTTTCGTTATGAACCATATGAAACAATCATTTTTTGCACTAATTATGGTGTTAATTGACAAAAAAATGTATTTTATGTCGATTTCTAATCCCGTCCACATAGAACAATTTGACAAAGTTACAATATTATCATCACACATTTTTTTTAAGTTATTTTTGAAATCAATATCGAACTTATAATGTAAAGTGCTCATTTTTTACTAGTAATACTTTGACTTAGTACCTTTAGTCTAGATCTATCAATGACAATATCATTCAAACTTTTTATTGCTAGTTAGCATCACCAGTAAGGAAATAAAAAAAAAATAGATCGATTTTAAAATGTAAAAATCAATTTGATTCATTTGTTGTTAAGATTAAATTGAATAAAATAAATAAATTATAGAATAAATAAATAAATTTATTAACCATTGATCGTTTCAATCAAAAATATAAATTAGATTCAAATAATTTTACGTCAATTAATCATGAAAGTTACACTAATAAAGTTCAATATATATATATATATATATATATATATATATATATATATATATATATATATATATATATGTGTGTATAATTGGATTAACACGTACGTGCCATACACTTGTTATGTAGTTTATTCTTAAAAAAAGATTTTTTAGATTGGTTTTAGATGCAACGATGTATGTTTACGAAAAAAAAAAAAATGTGAAAAACACATGAAATGAGTGTCCCTGTGAAACGTGAAGAAAAGAAGGTAAATTGGAGTGGGTTTAAGTATGCTACCAATTTGCCGTTGTTCAGAAGTTTAAATTGATATTTATATTTCACTTGCATGGAAGAATTTCATGAGAACTCATTTTTAGGTCACTGATGATGCAAAAATTGGCACAGGTTAATGAAGGGTTGTTATCCATTATCTTATGTCTTATAGTGGATAATTCATTAATTATGCCAGCGAAGAGGGTGGAGTCAATTTGCAGCGAACGAGGTGTGATGAAATTTTGTATTAAAAATATATTAAAGCTTGAAGTTACTGTATGTTGTGGCCAGCATTTATATTAACTAGGAGCTGTTATAAAACTATGTAAAGATGACAGAATTTAAGCATATACATTGGATTAAAAAAGTCATATATAACCAACAATGTCCTGGAGTGCTGTATTGTTTGCATTATAATATAATCGATTATGCCTGAATACATAATTGATTATAATTAGTTACATAATTGATTATATAATAAGACATGATCAATTATGTATGAAATGCATATTATACCTGTGATGATAATTATATCTCTTCTAGAAAAAGGATACATTTAGTTCAATATTGGTGTAACTCAAAAACCTAATATGTGATTTCATTTAGCACTTCACGAGTAGTTCCATTTATAAGCATCTATGTGTATGAAATAAATACAAAATTACAATATATGTACACTAATTTAACGCGATTTTTTTTAAATATTTCATGAAGTTATGCACGAAAAATTAAATCCCAACATTACTTTTCCAAAAAATTAACTTTATATATATATATATATATATATATATATATATAATATATATATATAATTTAAATATGAACATCCATGTTTAAATAAATTATTTAAAAATTAATTTTAATAAAATAAATTTAAAGGCATTTTAGTAAATCATTAAATTTAAAATTTAATTTAATTTTTTTAAGTTTATTTTAGTCACATTATTTACAAATTTTTTACTCACTTTTTCTGGATTTACAACTTAACTTTCCACTTTTTTATTTTTTTCTTTTTTACTTAATTTCTTTCTATTTTCACTCCACCCGAACAAAGCATTAAGACTATATTTTATACATCTCATTTTACATCTTATAATTAAAATTAAGTAATTAATGTTATACTGATTAATATAGCAGCTGCAGAATTATATTTAATTAATTAAAAGTTAAATTTATTTTAACGTAGATAAAGTTTGTTTGAATAAGTCTATATGTTGTGTTTAGTAGTTCTAAAAATAATTAAGTTTATTAATTATATTAATTTTTATATTTATTTTTAGATAATATTTTACTTAAAAGTTTCAATAATTAAAAATATTACTAAAAGTATTAATTTTCACTCGTTATCCAAAATTAAATAATTTCAATTATTTATAATGTGAAACTTATACTTAATTTAATTATAATTTTAATTGATGTAAATTTTTTAACACATCCTCTCATGTAAATAATATAATAAAATATCAACAATGTGAGACTAGATCAGATATTTTTAAGATGATATGAAAGCTACAAAATTAATTAAAGATCATGTGATAAATTTAACAAAATAGTGGTAGGAAAGTATTAGTATAGAAAATAACTTCCAGAATTTTAAAGGTAACTCCCTAATGAAGTATCTTCATATAGGATTTGATTGTAAGGGGAAAGATTAACTCAATTAATATTATAACTATAGAGTGGTGATTCTCATAAATGTGTTTACTCCAAGAGATTAATATAGTGAAGTACAATGTAAATGACTACATCTGGATAAGTTTCACTACAAGATCAATTTTTAGTTACCAAAATGAAATGGTTGCTAATTGTGACTATAGTCACCAAATTAAATTTTAATTGCTAAATAATTATAACATTAAACTTTAGTGACCAATTAACTTAAAATAATTGATATCTAACATTAACTACCAAAGTTTTAGTAACCTATACATTAGATTCTAAATTGGTATCTAATTAAGTTAGAGACTAATTTATCTAATGACATAAGTCTCTAAAACCTTGGTAGTAGCTAATGTTAGATATCAATTATGTTGACTTAATTGGTCACTAAATTTAATCATTACTTCTATTTTATAGTTATTTAGCAATAAAAAAAATCTAATTTGGTAATTATTTTGGTCACAATTAACAATTATTTGGTAGCTAAAAATTTGTTTCTAAATAAGTTTTTTCTTATCGTATTTGAACATTCACTTATTTATTGAGGTGAAATAAATGTAGGTTTTTTAAACTATTTTTTAAGTTCAAGATTTTGATTTAGCTAGGGTACAATACAACACAGAGTTATAAGAGTTATAAGTTCTTTATGCTTTCAATTGGAACGTCATCTTCTCTCTTTAATTTTACGCAAAAGAACAAAACGAAGCTTAAAAACTTGTCAACGTTCACATTTATTAGAGGAAAAAAAAAAGACAAGAGAGGCATAAATATTGTGGACATGATAGTATTCTCTTATCAAATTTCCTTTCAATGGGAACCTTCACTGGCCTTTAACAATATGTCCAAAAAAAATTGAAGAGGAAGGGTCAAGCAAGTTATGAGGGTACTTATTAACTTGTTTTGTTTGCACGCACACATTACAATAATCATAAATAGTCTTCATATCACTTTCTTTTATAGTGTAACTCGTTCAGAAGCATGGCCAACTTGCAAAAAATCCCCAAAAAGCACTTAACAAACATTTATGATCCTTGATCAATCCAAGTATGATTTAGGATGAGGATAAGTGTTTTGGTCAATAGTGTCCCTACATTGATCTTAACCTCAAAATCATTTTTTAATCGGGAAAACACTATGTACTATTGATATGATCTTAACCTCAAAATCATTGTTTACCAGCTACTGTTCAAGATCTTAGACAAAAACGTAGATCATATGAAGTGCAAATCAAACGTGTATATAAAATATTCATAATACCTACCTTATCTAAAAAAAATTCGCATTTACATCTAAAAGAAATTAGAGAACGAGAATGTTGGTTCAAATCTCTTCAATTGAATAACTTTTTAAAGTGTATATTAATGGTTTCATGTGTAGACATATGGTTTGTTTTACCTAACTTGGACAATTACTTCATCAAGAAATTAATACCTTGCCTAACACTTATATGGTCTCGTGTGGATATAGTTTACTTAAAATAGTTGCCTAAAACTCATCACGTAATCTGCTTTTGATTCCCTTAACCATACTTTATATATAAATAAAAGAAGTTTGACGCATTGTGAAAAGTTCAGAACATGTAATTTGGAGAAGATTGAGGGAAAGAAGCATTATTAAATATTAATAATTGTGAAATTAAGATGATAGGAACATGCTATTGTTGGACCCGCCGAAAGATAATTTTATTGTCCCACGATTGATGTTTTTTTCTTCTATATCAAACGTTCTGAAGCCCGACAATCTAATGCATTATCTTCACGCACGTGAAACTTGATTTTCAATTTGATTTTATTATTCGAGGATATGAGGAAACAAATGCAAACAAAATTGTACATCACAACAAGACATGCATAACTAAATAATGTGTGTGAGAATGTGATAATATCATATTATTATCCTATATCCGCATGAAAAGCTTTTGGGCCCACTTATATACTTCATAATTTAACCGTAGGAATAGAATAAGAAGTTTTCGTTAGTCTATTTTGTTTTATAGAGATTAAATTATTGGGATAGATATTATTGACCTATATTAACAATATGATGTATTAAAGTAATAAATAGGTTTTTTAATTGAATCGTGTAATTTAAAAAAAACTATTAAAATAGGGAAATTTTAAAATAAAAAAAGGAAATTACAATCTTGCACTTGGATCAGTGGTCATTCATTTTTCCTGCAATGCTAAAATACCTGCAAAACAACTCCACCACCAACTTTTCGAGCAATATCACAATAATTACATTCAGTATTATAGTTACTTTCGCCTAATATTGTAATCCCAACCATTCAAATAAGTATCCTCCCTTAAATCTTGCCTACACCTGTCCCTCTCTGTAGGTAAAGTAACTCAAAAAATTCTTTACTACCATACTTATTATCTTTCAGCCCATGGTCTTCAAACATGTTAGTGGATCAAGACACCAATTGGAGAAAAAAAATGTGGTGTTTTTCTGTATTTTTCATTTATGAAAGCCCACAATAGAAAACATCTTTTCCATATCGCACTTTTGGTTCTTAAAAATAATATCATTTCTAAGTTTCCAGATGTTCTAAATGAGTGTCATCCAAACCATTTTCCAAACAAAATTTTTGTTTTTCACTTGAACTAGCCAAATCAAAGCCAAAGAAGTGTTATTTGGCCTCATTATGATGTATTGATTGTACTCTGATCAATATATCACACATTTGCCAAATACTACTTTTTTTCTTTTCAAGTAAAAAATAAATGATTAATATTTCCTCACTTGTGTTATACATCACACAATTAACAATATTGATTAGGATTCCTCTCATGTCTAACATATCACAGGTTGAGATTCTATTATGTAACACCCTCCATGCACATATCTGTGATGTGGGAAGAGCTTTAAAAGTTTAGAGTTTTCTCAAACACGTCTTTTTTCCTACAACTAGCCCTCTTTAAGGTTTTATACGCCTCTCTCACCATATACTCACTTTGATCAGCTCCTTTCCAGACCCACTGGTCCAATATGTTCATTTTATGGACACAACCCATAATACAATGTAGGAACTCCTCTAACATTGTCTTTCCTCACTCCAACCAACCCTTTCTTTAGCCCATGCTCCACTCTCATACCTATCCCTTCCATTTCCCCATGTAAGAAATTTTGCAATCCCTTCAAACTGAATGTGCATAGATTCTAGGATAGGAATTCTACAATGTAGAATTCCAAACCCACTTGTCTTCCCAAAAAAGAAATTCATTTTCATTTCCAACAAGACACTTAGTGCAATCATTAAACCATTTTCATTTCTCACTTTTTTCAGATATACGTCTCAAGTCTCTCCACCATCTAGACTCACTATGTTTGTCATTGTCATTATCCAAGCTCCTCTATGATCCATATTTTAACATAATGATATCCTACCACAACCCCTTTTCCTCCTTGCCTAGTCTCAACTTCCACTTTTATAGGAGAGCTTTATTAAAACATGTTATATCTTTTATTCTAAGTCTTCCACTCTCCTTACTATCATAGATTGTTCCCCACTTAATCCATCCAATCTTTTTTCTATCTTGCCCCTATCCCTACAAGAATTGACGTTCTATCTTTATTACCCCGTTGATAACGATTTTAAGCATCTTAAAGATGAACATAAGAAAAAGTGGCATTGAAGACAAAACAACTTTTATTGTGAAAATTTCATGCATACATGGTATGAGTTTGGATTTGTGAAAGTGAAGTTGTACTAACTTGACACAATTTCACTATGAGGAGAAGCCATGTTTGGCATACACGACTTTGGTTAATATTAATTATTATTATTTATTTTAAATAAAATCATATATTCAGTTCAAATAAAAAAAACATTGATTAATAATCAAAATTGTGTTGGTCAGTAATGGCTTCTCCTGTCATAATGAAGTCGTGCTAAGCTGGCATGACTTTTTCAGAAACTTAAACTTTATCATGATGCACGACTTCTTCACAGTAAAGTCGTATAATGTTGACATGACTTATCTTTGTGGAAATTTTTTTTCAAAATTTACCTATTTTGATAATGTTTTGTAAAATTACATCAATTTAATAAAAATTTAATAATATATAATTATCAATAAGAAGTATAATAGATTAATATCAATTGATTGGTCTTGTACCAAGATCATGATATATACTTGTAAATTGAGTAATATCTACTTTATTGTTTAACTTTCATTAAACACATAATAGTGAGAAGAATCAAGTTCAGTAGTGTGACACATTTTCTTTAATAGTAATAAGAACTTTCAATTACAAGTATTAACACTAAAAGATATTAAGTTAGATTAAATAACAAGATGTTATACAATATTGAACCAAAATAGCCAATATGAGCTAGATTGAAAGTAAAGAAAGTTGTTGAACAAAAGAAGCCTAATGCTATTGGAATATGAGTGTGATTCAGGAAAGTATAAATAGTATTTAAATGATGAAGCTTCTGGTTGATAAACTTGATTCATCAGTTGATAGCTTGATAGCTGACATCACTTGTGATGATTTTGTGGCTAATTAATGAACGCTATTAGTGGATATGCTTGACTGTTGAAGAATAAATTGATAATTGGTAGCCTATGTCGTAAATAGAGAAGATAATCTGTTTTCATGTTCACTTATCACTCAATGACTTAAGGATATATTTAAAATTCAGCTAGACTATGAATAGGCCTAGTCCCTTGAGGTTATCATGTTGGGCTTAAAATACTTGGTGGCGGCAGAAAAATGAAGATGAGGAACTTCTGACTAAATAAAAGAACAATAAGCCATTATGTATTTGTCCTTAAATTTTAGGAACAACAATTATAACTAAATTAGGTATAGTTACTTTTCATCAATGAAAAATATGTTTAATTTTCAAGTAAGGTGTAATGATAAGAAAAAAATGAGTAATTTTTTACAACTAGGAGTATGATTAGACCTGACTTTATGAAGTTTGTATCGTACATATAAGAGAATTGAAGAATATTATTTCTGTTTACGTTTAAGATATATTCAAAATTAAGAAAGATAAAAAAAACTTATATAGTAAAAATCAAAGTAAAACATAATAGACTATATTTATATAATAGAAAAAAAATGTTTAACTATTACCCTTCACAAATTGAAGAGTGTATGTTTATAACTCCCAACGGAAGAAGAGTCAAATATATTAGTTATAATATCTACTAGTTAATTACAACTTGTGAAAGGTAGTAAATGAGAAATTTCGTTGAAGTTTTTCCTATATGTTTATGGAAAAATGAATTTGTAGCAATATAATATAGGTATCTTGAAAAGGAATCTGAAAAATCATTCAGTAAGAATGCTAACCATTGTATTTCACGTAGAATACCGATGCTTATATTATACTTATAAAAACGAGTAAGAAAAAAAAATTATCTCTTTGATTCTTAGAAGAGTCACTAATAAAGGTATAATGTCCAATAATGAATTTATGCAAGATTAGAAAACTATTCGAATCTCAATCACTAAGAATTTATGTTGAAGAGTGAAAATAAACCTTGTCAAATAAGATTTTAATGTATGTTAGAATATGTAAGGTTTTAAATCTCATGTGAAAGAGATATGATTTTTTAATTAAAGAGACTAATAAATAAATAAATTAATAATAAAAGATAAAATAATAATTAGATTGTTAGTTACCTAATTGGATCTTCAAAACACATAAGAACCATCTCTCATATAAAGAAAGAGTCAATGTCATTCATCTTATCAAATCTTTAGAGTACACAAAGGTAATATCTTATGGCATACATATTCTTCCTTTAATATATGTGAGAATTACATAATTTTAAGATCTTGTTTTGGATTTCTATATTATGTCATTATCGAAAATCCTTAATTTTTGCACTATGTTTTTACAAGTGAGCATATTTATGAAATTATTATGTGATTCTCTTCATATCTTTTCTTATAATTTTTCAAACCATAATTATGAAATTTAGGAGTTTTTAATTTATGAGGCTTTTACATATAGTGAATATGAAAACCTTTATTTTGATTATATTATGATTATGGAGTTTTCACTAGACTATTGTTTGATTGGATGATAAAGTTGTATCCTTTTGGTTGTATGCATAAAAAAATGATGTTTCTGTTGCAAGTTAATTGAAATTTTTATGTGTATACGATAAATGTTATAATGAAATTGTCAGTTTTCTTTTTCTACATGGAAGAAACTGTATGTTTCTCCTCATTTTTTTTCCCAATTTTTTAAACCCTAATTATGAAATTTAAAATTTTTAATTTATTAGGTTTTTAGGTATAGTGGATATGAAGAATAACTTATTTTGATCCTATATTATGATTATTGAGTTTTTACTGCACATATTGTTTGTTTGGATGATAAAATTGTGTCCTTTTGACTGTATGCATAAAAAGTTGATGTTTTTGATGCAAGTTGGTTGAAAATTTTATGCCTATGCAATTAATATTGTAATGAAATTATTAGTTTTCTTTTTCTAACCAAGAGAAATTGTGATTCTCCTCATATGTTTTCTCCTAATTTTTTGAACCCCACTTATGAAAGTTAGGGATTTTTAATTTATGAGGTTTTTACGTATATATGAGAAAAAAATTATTCTGATCATATATTATGATTATGGATTTTTTGCTGCACATATTGTTTAGTTAGATGATGAAATTGTGTCCTTTTAGCTGTATGTTTAAAAAAGTAGATGTTCTCGTTGCAAGTTGATTGAAATTAGTAGTTTTATTTTTTCTGCACGAGAGAAAGAGATAAAGCAAGTATATGAATTGTTTGACCTGAAATGAGAAAGAGAAAATGTTACGTATGGATAACATGGTAATATATCTGTTTAGAATTAGATGTATGATGAATTTGTTAGACATCAAAATAGCCAAATTTTTATGTTTATTTAATTCCAAATCAATGATAATTTATGTCAATTACTTATAAAATAAAGGATGTTATGTTATATGTTGATTGGTTTATTAATATATTGAAATTTGTTATTGTAAGCTATTTACTATTCATATAAATGTTGATTATTTGTTTTTATAATTAATGAATATAATTGTGGGCAATGCTTAAAACATGGTTGTGTATTGTCTATATGACAAAATGTTTTTATTTTTAACAGTAGATCCTATAAGACACAAGTGTTTTGTTTATCAAACTATATAACACTATATTATCTTTCTTTACGTCTGATAAGAAATTAATATGCTTAGAAGATATCCACAAAGATATAAGCTAATCGGTGCTATACAAACATATATGTTTATTTTATGTAAGAAATTGACTAAAGATTATATCCTTTTGATATAGTTTACCTAATGAGAATTTGTTCTAGATTCAATGTTTGATATCTCATCAAACTTGCACTATTATATGCTTTATATATCCAAATTTGAAAATGGAAAATATTTTTGAAAACTTGATTTGTTGTAAGTGTTCATCTTGTTTTAATCTTATTGTTTTAAGCATCAACAAAAAATTGGGACATTGTTAGAGCAAAAGTCCAACTTCCTATGATTTTGAGTAAATGTTGAAAACAACTAAGTTTAAAACATGGTTTTACTTCGTCTGTAAGATGTTGATTCTATGTAAGTGACAAATCATGTAAGATGCAAGTGTTTTTTTGACATATGATAAAACACTTATAAGATTATATCATACACACATTAGATTAAACAATAAACACATAGAAAGCTAACCTTATGCTTCATAAAACATATATGCTTATTCTATGTTGTATGGAATGTTCGTTTGCCATAGAGATCCATTGAAAGTGTAAGCTAAACTCAACATTAAAAGATTTCTTGGAGTGTGAGCTAAAACTACTTCTTTTCTACAATTTCCTAGCACTGAACATTGACAATTATAGAAAGACTGTTTGCCTCGTACGACTATGAACAAGTACAAAAAATGAAGACAAGACACAATATCCAAGGCAAGATAACTCAATCCAATTATTAGGAAGATTACGTAAAAGCGGAAGAGAGAATTTAATATTATATAAAGTTCATTTGATGCATTCTAGTCAAACAAGCTCATTAGATGAAAGAAGCACACATAAATGAATAGAAGTCGATTCAACAAGAAGAAAAAAATTCACTATGGTCACTTTCTTCAGAGCCTACATAAAGCAACTCTAGGAGAAGAAGACAGAGAGAGAAAGAGCGTGTTGTATAATATTGAAATATTGCTTAATTTTCTGTGCCCATCTAAAACTTCATTGAATAACATTGTTTGTGTTAAATAAAATACTAGGAGAGAGAGTGATCAAATTATATATACGTCCTCAAATGATCATCCTCTCTGGCAAGCTTCAACGTGTTCAATTGATCACCATTTATATAATTTATTCATCATAGATAGGAGTAATTGTTTAATAAAGAATACTTGGTTGTTAACCTGGAGTGGCCTCAAATAATACTTAGTTAAGTTAGGATTGACTGGAGTTAAAAAATACTTAGTTAAGAAAATATTGGTTAGAGTCAAAAATACTCATTAAGCTCAGAGTGGTTGGAGTAGAGAATAATCATCAAGCCAGGAGTGGTTGGAGTCAACAATACTCAAGGGGTTAGCCAAGTGTGGCGTTTTTTCACTATCATTCATGAAATCAAAGATACTTATCAAACCAAGAGTGGTTGGAGTCAATACTCAAGGGGTCAGCTAAGTGTGGTGATTTTCAATATCATTCATGAAATCAAAGATACTTAGTTTTTCTAATTTTTGCAATATAGCTCACAACCAAGGCAGATTATTAGAGAACACATTCTTACTGTATTCAACCTTTAGTATTATTCTTGTAAAACAAATTTGGGGGTTTAGGGATTGGAAAACAAAAATTGAAAATTGAAAAAAAATAAAACAAAAATCAAATGCAAAAGTTAAGAAAAAAAATGAATCAATACATAAATTCAAGAACCAAACAATCGTTTTTATCATAGTTCTCTAAAGATTTAGAATCAAGTTTGAATAATTAACTGATTCAATTAATCAACTAAATTGGTTATATGAATTAAATATCAATATCATTCAATTCAATTTGTATTCATTTTTCAAATCAAGATTAAGCCAATTCCTAATTTTGAATTCTGAATAAAAAACGTAAATTTTAACCACAAAGAGAAAAATCTAGATTAGAGAATATAATAACAAACTTAGAGTGAGGAACTACGATGTAAAACTTAATTCGATTTGTTTAATCTTGATTCCATAAAATTAGTCCTTAAAAATTAGTTCTACCTGGATGAATAACACCAAACGAAATTTAGAGAGGGAGAGGAAGACACAAAACAAAAGTGGAAAGAAAAGAGAATAAAGGAGATGAAGAGATGAAAGTTAAAATTAGAAAATTTAGCAAATGATTTATGTTTACCAGATTAGAGCACATTTAGGTCTTATGTAGGCTCTGAAATCTAAAGCAAAAATGGGCCTAAATGTGGCTAATAAGGTCTATAAGCCTAATTATAAAAATTTAAGTTAATACACACAAAAGCTAATTCGCATGGGTTCCTTTATAAAATTTGAGCAAATCTGCCTCAACTTTCAAAAATCATATTAAATAATAGAGAACTCCAAATCTAGCAAACAATATTTCTATTTTGAAGCCCTCAAAATGTAGAATCAAATGCAACTAAAATAAAAAAAGTTATAGCTAATATGTAAAATGATCCCAATTTATTACTATTGAAAGTAAATGAGTCAAAAACTAAAAAGAAGAACATATGAAATATGAGTACAAAATATGAGTAATCAAATTTCCTCACTTATGCTTTTGCACTTCCAAGCAAAACAAAACTAAGTAAAGAAAATATGAACATTAAAGATGAAAAGAAGAAAACAAACTTCTTTTTGTATCCTAAAAGGAGAATGTTATGAGAAAAAGAGAAAATGAATAATACATCTAAAGTGTCAAAGAAACAAGACCATAAAAAATCTATTTCAATACATAAAAGTAATGAAGAATTACAATCAAATTAAATCATGAATCAAGAATGGTAAAATCCTCGCAAGTATACGTATACGTCTATCTTTCAGGTGTTTACACTCGAAGGCACATAATGAAAGTAAGAATTGCCACATGCTTGATAAGCCTCTCTTATACTCTACTTTAAACACATGCAACTAAAGATCAAAAGGACTCTTCGTAAACTTATAATGTGATCAAGGTAAAGGTAGGATAAAGGAAAAGATACAAAGTTATATAAATGAAATAGAAAATAAGAGAAATGGGGAATGGGTGAAAATAAGTCGAAGCTACCAATCTTGAATCTAAAACCCAATATTCACTCTTTATTTATCTTTTTTCCTTTTTCATCCATTTTTCTTTGCCTTTCTATTTTCATGAAACCACATATATTTCATTTTCTCATACATTTGTTTCAAACTACTTCCAATCAAATTTTCATTTCATCAAAACCTTAATACATCAAATCAACAAAAAGCTCAAGGTAACTCCCCCAAATTTATTTTAAACTAATTCCTAAAACAATTCCAAAGGTCCTTTAATCCCAAAGGTTGGCCATATAATGGTTTTTTAGTTTCAAGTACTGTAATGAACTACATAATTATCAAGAAAGAAGGTTACAAAGGATATAAGGGGTATACAAGTGGAAATAATACAAGGTGGATCAATTTGGCTAAGTAGCTGAAAATCATATCAGTAGTGCATGTGCACAAATAGTATAAAGAAGAGTCAAGCCAAGTTCTAGAATACCTACAAACATGATTAAATCTCACGAGAAAGACAAAAAAATAGGCTCAAATATACCAAGGTATATTCTACAAAAAATGATCCACAACCTAATTATATGCAAACCTTATTACAATAAAATGTAAGAAACAAATCTATCATACTTGAAACTTCTAATTAAGAATGATGAAACTATAACTGCTTAAAAGCATAGGAATATAATGAAAAGTATGCTAAAAACAATGAAAAGCTTAAAATAAATAATAACAATACATTAACAAACGTCAGATGAAACGAAACAGAGTTAGACACAACATTCGGTCCCTAGAGTTGAATCAAACATTATCCTCAATAAGTGAATGTAATGGAAAGAGAGAACCAAAGGTAAGCAAAACAAAAAAAGGTAAAATCAAATCAAATGAAAACAACCAAAACAAACAAAAGAAAGAAAGTTAAAGAAAACTCAGAAAAAAACTTAGGAAACATCATTCAACAATTAGGATAGGCTCCATCAAAGATGTGTCCATAAAGTCTTGGCCCTCGTCCATATGTATGCTCTCATGAAATAACTTCATCAACATCTCCTTAATCTCCTTTTGGAACAAAGTTGTTATACTCTTGTTATAAAAATGCTCCTTATCTCTAATAATGACTTTTCACACACTAACTTGCATAAAACAAGAGATCTAATAAAATCTGAAAAAACTTTAAAATCGTTAATCATAGTGGCCTTAGCCTCCATCCATCAAGACACAATATCAACAACAAGTAAAGTAACTACAAAAAATAGGAAAAGGTCCATAAATTAAATGCGCTACACATTAAAATTATAACACAAAGAAAAAATAATGCCTATTGGGCATGTCTATAGCAAAAGTTTATCCTACTTTTTGGTGAATAAAAAAGAATCTACCGTTATGTATTCTCCTCTCTAAGGATGAAAATCACATGCTGCAAGTGTGTCATGACATAAATGAACTGTAGCTTGAAACTCATGGTCAAGAATATAAAACCTACAAAAAAATATCAATCACTACAAGGATGTACAGTATAAGCAATAAAGTAATTATTTATAAAACTACTGTAGGAACAGTTGGCTCCAGAAGGGGGGTTGAATGGAGCCTAAACTCAATTCGCTATAAATAGAAACCACCAACCAAGGCAAAAATATATAAGCACAGATAAAGCAGTTTTATACTGGTTCACCCTAATCTCTTGGGCTACGTCCAATTCTCCCTTGAATAAATTACTCAAGAGGTTCCACTATTCAGTCAAGAGTTACAACGAGTACACAAACCTCTCCAGGTTACAACGAGTAAACAAACCTTTCCAGGTTATAACGAGTACACAAACTTCTCCAGGTTAAAACAAGTACACAAACCTCTCCAGATTATACTAGTCCCAATCTCCCCCTGAGATCAAGACCACTCAAGATTTAAATAAACACTCTCAAAAGAGAGAACAATGAAAGCTCACAAGGGTTTACTTCACAATGGTGAAGAATTACACAATGGTTTCACACAACCCAAAACTCTAGATGCTCTCTATAGCAGATTGACAATAGACACTCAATATATTTTCTTCAATGTATAGTATGATGTTTTTCTCTTTTCGCTTCTTGTTCTTCAAATTCAATGCTCCTCTATATGTAGCTTTCTAGAAACTAGCTGTTGAGATGCTTGAACAGAACAATCTTGACTTTTTGATGTATGGAGCTCAAACTGGAAATATTTCTCTAATATTTTATACTCATTAAACTTGATTAATTCTGTATTGAAAATAAGTTAAAATAACATAGAGAAATTATATTTGAGATACTCATCAATAATTTGAATAATTTCCATTATGAACAGATCTGAACATTAAAGCACAATATGATATAAAATCAAGTAATCACATTTAAATATTTCATAATAATTTGAATAATTTCCATTATGAACAAATATGAACATTAAAGCACAATATGATATAAAATCAATTTAAATCAAATAAATAACACATAAAAGTAAATAGTAAGAAACTTATTTCTTTATGGACCATGCGTCTCCTACTTTAATAATAATAATGTTAAATGGGTAATGTGTATAAGGCATCAAATATAAATGTATACTTGAGTTTTGTTATCATCAAAACTTTATCAAATGATTTGATCCTCTAAAGGGACTTTGGACCGTTTAATGTTTAACAATCTCCCCCTTTTTGATGATGAAAAAACTACAAGCCTTAAGAACAAATAATTTTAATAATATCAAGAGATTAAGCAGCGAAAGAATTTATTTGATGAAAAACATGAAAAATGCAGAACTTCATTAAAATAGAATTGTAAAACAAATCCAAGAGTATTCAAAGTATTTGCAAAAACAGATTTAATCATTTCTCTTAATTATTTGCCATACTTTCTCTTTCTCCCCCTTTTGTCATCACAGAAAGGGTTTCATTTAAGAAATCATCATTGCTGCAGAGAGGTGCTTATAAAAGATTCTAAGTGCTCATGTGTTTGGGATAGAAAATTTTGGACAATAGGGATGACTTCAAACTGTAGCTCAGTAACCTTGATCTTTAACACATAAATCTTATGGTTCCTGTACACACTCATCAATTTGATATGTTAAATAAGTAACAGGTGAGGGAACAATATTTTTTCATATTTTGGGAAGCTCATTTGATGTGAATTTCTGGCTTGAATAACAAAACAACTTGGGTGAGAAAGGCAAACCTATTGAAATTTTCTAGGTGTGTAAATTTGGTAAAGGGAAATTGTAGCTCAGACTCTTAAAATTAGAAAATACATAACATGAATTAATTAAGAAAAAAGAACAAATTTTCACCAGACTTTAAAACACACACACACATATATATGCATTTAACTATAATTTTATAAATGCATCCAGAAAATATGATTTAAAAGAAATTATGCAATAAAAGTAACAAATATAGATGCAAATGAAAATATTGATGCAATGAGTTTAAGCCAATTGATATTTTTCATCATTCAATCAAGATCATACCCAAAAGTTCTCTTAAATATTTAAATCGATCTTCAACAAGGGGTTTTATAAAAATATTTGCTAATTGTTCATCAATTAAGACAAATTGCAAATCAATGGTACCCTTTTGAACATGATCTCTTATAAAATGATGTTTAATTTCAATGTGCTAGAAACACACATGTTTTATAAATAAAATAAAATAAATTCAAAGAAACAAAAATAATGCAAATCAAATTTAAAACTATGCAAAAAAAAAAAAAAAAAAAAAACATAAAAAAAAAAAAAAAAAAAAAAAAAAAAAAAAAAAAAACAAATAAAATTAAAAAATAAAAAAAAAAAAAAAAAAACATGACACCTCACATATCATAAAAAACATGTAAAATTTATTAGACCGTTTAATGTGTAAAATATATAGAGTAACAAATGCAAGAAAAAAAAAATTACTTATCTTGTAGAAGGGACAAACCTTCTAATCTTATATGAATCTTTGTTAGTAAAATATAAATGTCTCATCCTTATTTAACCAATTCCAACAAATCTCGTTAATCTTTTTCTCTTGTCTCTCTGTCTCTTGACTCTCAATTCTGGGAATGTAGACTTTCTTACCTTTATGAATAATGAGCATCCATTTTCCCAATTTCAATATTTGATTCTTCTTGTTTGGATTTAATATATCTGCAAGAGGAATAATTTTCTCTTTTGGTACCCACACTGTTTTGGGTCCTTTCATGTTAGTTTTCCTCAAAGATTTATCCTTGAAGGTTCCTGTAGAAATAGGATGTACAATCGAAGAACTAGATGATGCATTATTTTGATCACAACCTATTCCTTTCTTATCATGAGACTTTCTAGAACTTTTTATCAACATGTTTAGAGATTTTTCATTTGTATTTGAATGAGATAAAACTTTTCTAAGAGCGATATTTTCAGTAATAATATCATCAATGTTTGTCTCATTTGATTCAATAGGCTTTTTTCCTAATTTTTCTCTAATTAACACAAGTTCTTTTTCCAAGTTTTGGGATTTGTGTTTTGAACTGCAAGGTCCCTTTTAAGGTTCCTATTTTCATTACACAATCTTTCTTTTTCTTGGAGAAGCTTTGTGTTTTTGAGAGAAATATCATTTAGACTAGCTTTGTCTTGTTGTATTAATTCAATTTCTTTGCAAGCATTTTTATGTTTTCTTTTCATGGTTTTATATGCAGATGCAATCATACCATTATTAGATATTGCTTCTTGATAAGCTAAACATAAACTATCAATATTAGTAAAATCTACCTCATTATCTGAGTCCTCTGACATAGAGTTATCTGCCACATCAGTCATGAGACCTATGTTTGCCTCTTCTTCAGAATCAGAACTGGACGAATCCAAATCCTCCCAGGTTGACGTAAAACTCTTTTTCTTTTTGGAGAATGTCATCTTCTTTTCTTTCTCCTCTTTTTCTTCAACCTGATCAGGACATTCTAATTTGAAGTGTCGTGGCTTCTTGCAGCCATAACAAATTATCCTTTCATCTTGCTCCTTGCCATCTTTAGTCCTAAATCTTCTTTCCTTTCTCTTGTTCTTTATCTTTCTCAACATCCTTTTGATCTTGTTGGTGAGGATGGAGATCTCATCATCAGACTTTGTATCATTTGATATATTGTTTATATCTTCAAAAGCTTTGGATGATATCTTTTTCTTACCTTTGTGTGAGATCTTAAACACGAGATTCTTTTCCTTAGGAACATTATTTGCATCATTCTGCAATATCTGCTCATATATAATAAGAATACCTACCAATTCCTCCAAGGGCATGTCTTCAAGATCTTTAGAAGTTTTTAGAGCAGTTTCTTGGGCTCTCCACTTAGTAGGTAAAATTCTGAGAATTTTATCATTGATCTCATATTGATTAACAGTTGACCCCAAGGATCTTAAATTGTTTAGGATAACTTGCAAACGAGAAACCATAGACTGTATGGATTCATGATCTTCTATAGCAAATATTTCATATTGACGTTTAAACATAGTCCATTTATTTCTTTTTACCTCTTTCAAACCTTCATGTGTTAGAGCAAATGTATCTCACATCTCCTTAGCGCTGACCATGGCATGCGCCTTTAACATTTCTTCCTCGGATAAAGCACACATCATAATATGCCTAGCTTTAACATTATTTTGACAGACGTGTTTTTCCTCCACAGTCATAAATTCAAAAGGAAGCAATTCTCCTGATTTATAAATCAATGTAGATATGCCACTTTTAATAATATTAATTAACTCCATACTGTTATATTGGATGAAGCCAATCATCCTCATCTTCCAAAGCTCATAATTTTGGCTCTTGAACAAGGGTGGTCGACCCACGTGTAGTCCGTCTCCTTCCATTGAGTTCCTGTAGGATCGTGCCTCAGGTCCTGTGAAGAACTAACCCTTGAGGTTAGCTCTGATACCAACTGTAGGAACAAATGGCTCTAGAAGGGGGGTTGAATGGAGCCTAAACTCAATTCGCTATAAATAGAAACCACCAACCAAGGCAAAAATATATAAGCACAAATAAAGCAGTTTTATACTGGTTCACTCTAATCTCTAATTAAGTGGATTGATTATAAATTTAATAAAATGAATTTTGGAATAATGGCTGACTGTTTTAGGGGAAATCTTTTGTTTTAGTTTGAATGATTCTACTTAATTGCAAATAAATTTAGTTAATTAAATTAAGTTTTTCAGTTTTCCTTAATAAAGAGCATTGATTTAAAATAGGTTGACGAAGAAGAATTAAGGGTCTGAAAAAGGAAATAATTTATGCTGATGAAGTAAAAATCTTTTTAAGGAGGAAGTTACAGATTGTATTTATAGGACCCTTCAAAATATATTTACATGCTCATACTTCATTTTTTTACACACATTACGTTACAAGAAATACACGAAAAAATCACACATAAAAATTATACTCTGAAAAGTCATAAAAAATGGTCCAATTTATACATTTAGAAAGTAGATACTCAGAATCACAGAAGAAAAGGAAGAAACATTACAAAAGAGAAGAAAGTATTTGATCTTCAACGAGTATGTCGATTTCTCTTTGTAGGAAAATGTAGATTATGTTTATTCTGATATGCCTGTGTTTATGCTATTGACTCTTTGTATGTTGAATTACTTCAATGTCAAGTACCATACGTGTCTTCCCGTATCTTAATTTTATTATATTTCAAATTTCAAAAATAAATAAATAATAATTAATTATTTTATTTCATTTTTATTTTTTATTTTGCATACTTAATTTTATCTCATTTTTCTTATCTTGTTCAAATTTTATAAAATAGAGTTTAGATATTTATGATCATACACTTCTTCCCATATCTAAATTTTATCATTTTAAATTTTAAAAATAAACAAATAAAAATAATTGAATACAAATATAGCTTTCTTGTACTTTATTTTAAATAATTTGATTAAATTTTCAAATGACCGTTTATGTTAGGAATTTAATTCGAAAAGTTTTACTATTTTGGTTTGATATTCAAATGACCGCACGCGTCAAACAATATCTGATACAAAATTTTCTTTTCAAAAATATACAAAAATACTTAAATTTCAAAAAATATAAAAATATAAATATAAAAATATAAACTCTAAAATTTTCTAAAATTGAAAAATACAGAAGTTTCTCAAAAAATATAAAATATAAAATAATCAAAAATTAAAAAAAATATCAAATTTTGAAAAATTAAAAAATATAAAACATTTCTAAAAATAATTAAGATATAAAATTTTCAAAATTAAAAATACCAACACCATTAATTTTCTATTGTTAATGAAAATACATAGGAGCAAGGTCAATCTTTGTCGGGCAAAAAAAAAATATTTTCTTTGTTTTTATTTGTATTTATTTGCATCTTTATTATTATTAGTTTGGGAAAAATAACATTTATAAAATTACACTCATTTTTCTTATTTGATTAAAGGTCTCTTGTTAGGACGGATGTTGCGAGGGTGCTAATACCTACCTCACACATAACCGACTCCCAAACCCTAAATTTGGTTCGTAGACTATTTTCTTATTTTTGGTGTTTTTCGTAATTTTCTATAATAAAATATGGTGGCGAATCTATATCTTTAACATCTATATTTAATAATATTTTTTAAAAACATGATTTTCATCGTTGTCCCTCGCTGTGATCCCGGTTGTGACAGATGACGACTCCACTGGGAATTATGTCGAGAGTCAGGCCAATTTAATTAAATTAGTAAATTTGTGTGGTTTTCTAATGTTTTTCTTTCCCTTTTTCTTTTCATTATTTTATTATCTTTTGTAAATAATGTTGTTCTTTTTTAGGATTGTTTGTATTTTGTATATAATGTTTATCATAGGTATGGCCCGCTGATTCAAGGTCAACTCTATGTCTCCAGTGAAGACTCGTAACCGTCTCAACATGGTCAAGGTTTCGGTCTCACATTTCTTTTTAGCAGATTTTTTTTCTAGCAAACAGTGAAGAGTCATAACCCTCTCGATACAAGGTTTTAGTCTTACATTTATTTTCTGCAGATTTATTTTTTCAACAAGTAGTGAAGACTCGTAACCCTCTCGATACAAGGTTTCGGTCTCACATTTCTTTTCAATAGATTTATTTTTCAGCAAGCAGTGAAGAGTCAAAACCCTCTTGACATGGTCAAGGTTTCGGTCTCACATTCCTTTTTAACATATTTATTTTTTAGCAAGCAGTGAAGACTCGTAACCCTCTCAACATGGTAAAGGTTTCGGTCTCACATTCCTTTTCAGCAGATTATTTTTCAGCAATAAGTGAAGATATGATGATCCTCTCGATACAAGATCTCGATTTCACATTTCTCTTTTAGCAATAAATGGCATACGACCCTCTCGTCATTGTATAAAGTCAAAGTATCAGTCAAGTTTGATGTGTAACCCTCTCGTCCTCAGAAGGTCAAGGTTATGACATCATTTTTCTTTCTTTTAATTCCTATTTTTTGAAAATATGTTATTTCATCCTGAACGAAATCAATTGTTATCGTCTTTACTTATCTTTTACTTTGATAATATGAAAATTTTAATTTTCAAGTTATCTAGTAAAGTTTCAGTAAGAAGGGACACTTGTCAATACCCAATTTCGTCTGGGTGAAATAAGGAAAATTAATAAAAAATAAAAAAAATATTTTTCACTAGTGACCTACAAAATGAACATGGAAGGACACATGCATGAAAGAGGGGGGGTGTACGAGTTGAATTCTCAAGATATCCTCTTAGTTCAATATAATCTTTGGTCTCAGTGGTTAAAAGTGCTAAATCAGCAGATGGCTCGACTACCTCAATAGTTACAAGCCATACAGGCAGGTCTCATTCAAACCAACAAATTTTGATATGTGATTTTTGTGGAGGTAATCACTAACAGTTACTGCCAAGTTCTTAAGGGATCTCAAAATGAGAAAGTAATTGATATGAGAACCCAATAGCAACCTCAATTGCATGAATGAATGAACAAAATTTGAAGATGTCGTGCAACAAAACATGCAACTTTCCCTTGAGAGCCAGAAAAATACTGACGCCTTTATGAAAAATCTAGAGGTGCAAGTGAGTGAATTAACAAAACAATGGGCAAAATAGTAAGAAGAGTCGGTATCAGCCCACTACAAGAAAAAAAATATTTAGACACCAAATTCAGCTACCAAATAAAATAGTTGCTAATCACCAAATTAGGTTTTGGTTGTTAAATAACTACAAAATAAAAGTAATGATTGAATTTAGTGACCAATGAAGTAAAAATAATTGGTATCTAACATTCGCTACCAAAGTTTTAGCCACTTATATCATTAGATTCTAAATTAGTCTCTAACTTAATTAGATACCAATTAGAATGTAATGGTATAAGTAATTAAAACCTTGGTAGCTAATGTTAGTTACCAATTATTTTGACTTAATTGATCACTAAGTTCAATCATTACTTTTATTTTGTAGTTATTTTGCAACTAAAACCTAATCTAGTGGTTATTTTGGTCACATTTAGCAACCATTTTATTTGGTAGCTAAAATTGGTGTCTAAATAATTTTTTTCTTGTAGTGACAAACAATAAAGAGGATAATTGTCAAACAGTTATCACTCGAAGAGGGGCAAAGTGGGAGTGAGCATTAGAGAGAAAAATGATGGTGAGAGAAAAGAGAGTGAAAGTAAGACAAATCAAGAGGAAAAAAGTGAATAAAGAGAGTGAAAGGGAAGAGAAAAAGAGAGACCCACCATTGAAAAACCTTTCTTATCCTCATGGGCAATCAAGACAATGAAACATAATTTGCCAGATTTCAAGAGATTTTCAAGCAATTAAAAATTAAGATTCCACTCGAAGAAGCTCTAAAGAAAATACCAACATATGCAAAATTTATGAGGAAGCTCTTGGATGTAGTGCTATCTTTCGAAAATCTTTGCCCTCAAAGTCCAAGGATACTGATAGCTTCACTATTCTTGTTACTGTAGGGGTTGTACATGTGGGAAAGGCTTTATTTTGAGGAAATAACATTAATCTAATGCCTTTATCTATCATGAAAAGGATTGGCAACCTGGAGACTTATGTCACTAGGATGACATAAGCTAATAGATTAATCAAGTACCCTCACGAGGTAGTGGAAGATGTGTTAGCTAAGGTGGATAAAATCATATTTCCAGTAGATTTTGTTGTGATGGAATTGAGAAAGACAAGGAGGTCCCATTAATATTTGGTAGGCCTTTTATGAAGACAACCAAGGTTATTATTGATGTTGAAATGGGAAGCTCAAGGTGAGAGTCCAAGGTGAGGAAGTAAACTTTAATGTTTCTTAAGCCATGAAACATCCAACAAATAAAGATTCTTGCCTGAGAATGGACATGCTTGATGAAGTGATTCTTTCCACTAGCAAGCAATTACACAATCCTAGTCCTTTGGAGAAAGCACTTGTTGATACAACTAACTCATGCAATGAAGAAGATGAAAATGAGATCCAGGCATGCTTAAGACATTTAGATTCAACCGGAAGTCACTACTAATAGTTTTAAGATGGAAGAGCTACATTGGAGTGCAAATGACAATAAGCCTAAGGTGGAGTTAAAATTGCTTCCATCCAATTTGAAGTATGTATTTATGGAAGAAGGAGAAAACAAGCCAATTATTATAAGTCTTTCAATGTCCAAGGAGTAGGAAATGAAACTAATTGGGGGTATTAAGAGCGAACCAAAAAGTAATCAGTTAGGCATTAGCTGCTTTAAAGGCAATAGTCTTTCTTACTATATCTATAAGATTCATATGGAACAGGATTATAAACTCATAGCTTAATCCCAGAGGCGTTTGAATCCCACTATTTAGGAGGTTGTGAAGAAAGAGGTTCAGAAGCTATTTGGAGGCATGGATGATCTATCCTATTTCAGATAGTGCATGGGTTAGCCCTGTGCAAGTGGTTCCAATGAAGGGTGGCATGACTTTCATCCATAATGAGAAAAATGAATTGATACCCACAAGGATTGTGATTGGTTGGAGGATGGGTATTGACTGTAGAACATTGAATTAAGCCACAAGAAAATATCATTTCCCATTGTCATTTATGGATCAAATGTTGGAAAGATTAGCAGGAAAAACTTCTTATTATTTTCTAGATGGATACTCAAGGTATAATCAAATTGTGGTAGATCCAGACCAGGAGAAAAATACTTTTACTTGTCACTTTCATGTTTTTGCTTATAGAAAAATTCAATTTGGGTCATGTAATGCCCCAACTACCTTCCAATAATGTATTTTATCCATATTTGCAGATTTGGTAGAAAAAATGCACTAAAGTATTCATGGATGACTTCCCAATTTTTTGTTCTACTTTCAACTATTGCTTGGAGAATTTGGACGTGTTGAAGTGGTGTGTTGAGACCAATTTTGTGCTTAATTGGGAGAAATGTCACTTCATAGTGATTGAAGGCATTGTGTTAGGCCATAAGATCTCTTATAAGGAAATTGAGGTGGATAAAGCTAAAATGGAAGTTATTGAAAAATTACCTCCAACAGTGAATGTGAAGGGCATTAGGAGCTTTTTAGGACATGCTGAATTTTACAGGAGGTTCATCAAGGATTTCTCCAAGATTGCTAAACTATTGAGCAACCTACTTTATAAAGATACTTTTTAATTTTGATGATAATTGTTTATCTACTTTTGAAACTCTAAAAGAAAAACTCATTTATGCACTTGTGATTTGTGCTCCTGACTGAAAATATGATTTTGAGTTAATGTGTGATGCAAGTAATTATGTAGTAGGACAATAGTAGGGTAGAGAAAAGATTTTTTTTTTCATGTGATGCACTATATAAATGAGGTCTTGAGTGAAGCACAAGTTAATAACACCATGATTGAAAAGGAGTTACTTGATATAGTGTATGCATAGAAAAAATTTAAATCCTATTTAATTGGGTCTAAAGTCATTATTTTCACTGACCATGCTGTAATTAAATATTTCTTGACTAAACCAGATTCTAAACCTAGACTAATAAGATGAATGCTTTTGTTGTAGAATTGAGGAGGAGACATTGGATGAGAATGAGGGCATATCCAGAGCCTGCCAACATTGTAGTGGTAAAAGAGTTTTATGGCTATGCAATGTCATACACCAGCTATGTGAGAGGGAAGATAATCCCCTATGATGCTGCCACCATTAATTCTTTCTTGGGAATTAATGAGGGGAACAATCCTTATGATTATGTGTGCTTCATCAATACAAACTGTGATTATGAAGAAATTGAGAGAGTTGTCTATCTACCTAGAGACATCTTTGTGAGGAACAAGTAACAGATACATTTCAATATCAAGAGGGCTGCTTTGAACTCTTTGGCTAGGATCTGGGTAACATTCATTCACTCTAATATCTCCCTCATCTCACATGATATAACTGAAGTGAGGTCAAAGATTCCTTATTGCATTATGTCTGGAAGAACTTTATAGAAAAGCATATTACATGGGAGATACATCAATGTACTAATACCTCAAGCATCATAGTTGGCCTTGGACATCCTTCATTGATAACACATCTTTGTAGGAAAGCTAGAGTGGATGTCTCACTTCCACCTTTTGAGAGACTCAAATAAATTGTTGATATAAATTATTTCAATAAATATTGTATGGCGAGAGAGGGTCTAGTGGCACCGACACCACCTCTAAGAAGGAGAGTTCACACAGGTATAATGTTGAGCTGGAGCATTTTTATGCTTCAATGCACGCGGTGTTCATAGCTTAGACTATGATCATGGATGCTCTTATAGATTTAACCTTGCATGGACCTGGGAATCCACCAGCATTTCATTTACCTTTGGCTGAGGAGTTTTCTACTTATTTTGCTTAGCCTAGAGTCCAAAACGAATTCAGAGAGGGAGGTGGAGAAACTGAGGATGCTAGAGATGAGGCATAGAGAAATTTAGGGATGATCGTGTTATTTTTATTTTTATTTTATTTTATTTTATTTTTTGCTTATTTTTCTTTGTTTTTGTTTTTATTGAGAAACTTGGCTAGATAACTGTTATGAGACATTGATAGATAATTTGGAATAATTGAATGATCATTGATGACAAATTGTGTTTGTGTTTTTTACTAAGATTTGTGAATGGATTTATTGTTATTGTGAATTGAAGTTGTGGTTTCTCTTTTGTATTCTTGTGACAAGAGATGCGTTAACTTATACAAGGTAAGATTTTGAGCCTCATAGTCATTCAAGTATGTACTATTACTGATTATTTATAATTGTTTTTGCTTGAGCTTATATGCTGATTGTTCATTTACATATAACAAATAATCAAGGCCATTTTTGTTTTATCGTTATAGGTAGAGCTAAAAAAAGATACAAATGTTTTGTTTAAAAAAACATTTGTACCATTTTTAGCCTTTAATAAGATATTGTTTTTCATCCTTGAAACTGTTAGCTTTGTTTGACTACCTTACTTTAAGTTACTTTAAGTTTAGAGGAAGATATCTGAAAAATTTAGAAAGGGTTTTAAGGAATCAAAGGTTATGTTTTCTTTCATTAATAAAAGATTTCAAATATTGAAATAAATAAGTTTGGGCGAAAAAGTTGATAATTGGGTTGAAGTAAAAGAGTGTATAATTTCTAAAATTATTAATTGATCTAATTATTCTCTTTGCTTGAAGTGTTTTGATTATTTAGAAAAACCAATTTTTCCTCTTAGCTCAGCCAAATTACAAGTCAATAAAAGTCCTTGTTGATGTTGCTTGATGTTGAAAAGTGTGGGTTCTTGAAAAAAAAAAAGCACAACCAAATTGTGGAAATTGGTGATAAATGAGAGACAAATTCATCCCAAACAATAGAGTGCTGGTTAACCTATTTTGCTATGATGGCAAGTGCACCAGTCGCAATGTAGCAAACAATAGAATTATCGTTCATCCCAAAGGATTTGTGCAATATAAAACAATAACTACAACTATAATAAATGCAGATTTTAAAAACAATTTACGAAAATGATGATAGGTGTAGAACCTAAAAATAATTAAAAGAATGTTTTTATCAACACTTGAACGTAGAAAAAGGATTAACAATGTTATGATCAACTTGCCGCAGTTCAGTCTCTTCAATCTTCACTCTTACTGAATAAAAATATTTTCATTCTTTCATATCATTAATCAATGTCAACCCACAATATTACTCACCCCCAATTCCTTAGCAGACGAGCCTAAGATTATCTACTAATCATCAATTCTTTGATTAATTAGATAGATGAGTCACTCCTTCTCACAAGGGTCTTAAGACAAGGATTGAATCACACTCTATTCCTAGACACGATTGTTCATTCGGTAATTTAATTCAGATACATAATCAAGAGATATTTTTCAATTCCTTCAAAAATCAATGATCTAGTTATGAACCAACACAACATGCACTATGTATAAAATTAAAATATTGATATAATTAAAGGAAAGACATAAATATTAAAATAGAAACGGTTACATGAGAGCTTAGAAAGATTTAACCTTACCTTGACACTAGAATTTAGTTCCTCAAAGACACAAGGATAGCAAACCTTACAATAGAGTAGTGGAATAAGAAGATGAAGGCACATGAAATCCTAAGACTGTCCTCGAAGAGTGAATTTTGAGCTCTAATAGCCTAAAATGCCTAGCCATAATATGAGCAATTATTAAACAAACTTGTTTTTTTTTACGCTCATGCCCGACCTAGGTTAGCTGTGTCGGACGTCGTGGATTCTGGTACTATTTTAGTTTTAGGCCCAACCTGTGTCGGGCCCATGTGATGTGCACCAAGTGTATTTCTCTATAATTGCTCTTGGGTCCTGTTGTGCCTGACTCAGGTCTCCTACACTGGGCATGGCCTCTTTTACTCCAATCTTCTCTTTTCTATCACTCTTTCAAGTCTTCCATCCTTCATCTTATAATCCAATACTTTTCTACTTAAAATTAACCCAAAATACATGAAATTAGCAATTAAATCCTTTTTCTAACTCTCATTGTCAATTATTAATAAAATTCAAATAAAATTGAGAATTAAGTAGATTTTCATTATTGAGAGAGTTGATTTTATTCATAAAATAGGTCAACAATAACGTGTAAATAAACTCTATTAATGCTTGAGTTAAATAGTTTTGGTGAGCCGTGTAGAAATTGTGTGCATTGTCTGTTACAATTGCATTAGAGTATCATAGCTGAGATATGATGAGATATAATTGTTCATTCATGAGATGAGGTGAAGAGAAGCATACTTGGTTGAATTATGATATGATTGATGAATAAGTTATAAGTTGTTATATCAATGTGGAATAACTATTTATCTGTGCCAAGTTACCTTTCCTTGTAGACAAGCAAGGTTCTAAACTTTGGGGGAGTTTGATAGAGTTGATTTATATGACATTATTGACTTATTTTATGACAAAAATTAACCGTCCTCATACCTAATTCTCAATTTTATTTGAATTTGTTAATAATTGACTAAGAGAGTCAGGAAAAAGATTTCATTTCTAATTATTGATATTTTGATTGAATTTGAGGTAGAAAAAACATTAAATTAGAAGAAGGAGAATTGAAGCCTTCAAGGAGTGGGAGAAAATAGCAAAATTGGAGTAAAGGAAGCCAAGCTATGCTTAGCAAACCTGAGCCCAATGCAAAAGAATTTGAGAGCAAGTCCATAGAAATGCACTCGACACACACTACCAGGGCCCGACGCAGGTTGGCTTCAAAACTTGAAGTAGGAACAAAATCAATTAGCGTCCGACACAACTGACTTGAGCCAAGCACAAGCGTCAAAGTTGCTTATACTGGGGTAGGCATCTTAGGCTATTGGAGCTCGAAATTCACTCTTGGAAAGCACTCTTAAGATTTCTTGTGGATTCTTCTTCGTATTCCACTAGTCTATGGCAAGGTTTGGTATCCTCATGTCCATGAGGAACTAAATTCTCTATGCCAATCTCCCCCTCCTTACAAAAAAAGAAATCACTTCGTGCACGATCTTATGTTCGGGTTTTTCATCTCTGCCACATGTATGTATAAAAAAGTCCTACTCAATGAACCACTTAGGCCAACAGAGTAAACCATTGCATGTTGGTTTTCCACACCTTGTTGGGTTCCATATATGAGGCATGGATGTATGCAAAAGTGATACTCAGTGAACCACTTAGATCAAGAGAGTAAACCTCTTCTTTGTTTGTTTTCGATTGCTGGTTTCCCTCTCTGAGACATGTATGTATGCCAAAGTCCTACTCAGTGAACCACTTAGGTCAATAGAGTAAACCATTGCGTGTTGGGTTTTCCACACCTTGCTGGTTTCCATCTCTGAGGCATGTATGTATGCGAAAGTCCTACTCAGTGAACCTTATAAGTCAATATGGTAAACCACTTATTGGTTTGTTGTAGATTGCTTGTTTTCATCTCTGAGGTATGGATGACAATGTCCTAGTCAATGAACCATTTACCTCATCAGAGTAAACCACTCCGTGTTGGTTTTTTGATTGGTGGTCTGTATGTGTTTCATGTATGTATGCTGAAGCTATCCTCCTTGAACCACTTAGGTCAACACATAATACCTCTTTTTGGTGGTTTTCCCACCTTGTTGGTTTCACCTCTGCTACATTTATGTATGCGAATGTCCTCCTCAGTGAACCACTTAGGCACATCACAGAAAACCTATTCTCGGTTGGTTTGACACATTGATGGTTTCCATCTCTGATACACGTATGCGAAAATACTATCCCTAAACCACGTAGGTTATCTCAGGAAACCTCTTTTGGTTTTGGTTTTGTTTCACACCTTGGTGGTTTTTGTCATACATGTATGCCAAATTCCTCTTGACTGGAGCACTTAGATGTATGCGAAATTCCTGCTCACAAAAACCTTCAAGACCCGATTACAAGTTTTTAGTTTTTTTTATTGTACTTTATATATGTGAATAACGGGATTATTTTGTTTGGTAGTATTTTCTTTTGTATAAATACATGGCTGCAAAAGTATGTGCTAGAGTTGAGGATGGACAATCAAAGGTAATTAGTTTGTTAAATTAGATTTGATTTTAAAATGTGTAGTTCCTGAAAATATAGTTAGCTGTTTTTTTTTTCTTTTTGCAACTTAGAGTGAGGTAGAGGCTGCAAACTGATGTCATTGTCCAAATTAATCATCAAATGTCTCCATTCTAGAGGCAGAAGCTGGAGACTACTCCCTTCAAGTGGTTGTTGTGTTTGGAAGAGCCACTTCAGATTTCCACTGATGTTGTTAGGGAATTGGTCAGTTGGTGGTCCAGTTTGGAACTATGTTTTCGGGTTAGGAAATATTTAATCCCATTTTTTGTTTTGGTTGTATGTGTATTCTTGGGATTGTGGATAGTAGAGGAGGAGGTTAACTTTGAAGTCCGTGTTCCAGGTTTGGTTAACCATTTGTTTGAAGATAATGATATTACTGTAAATATGATTGTAGTCAAACTCAGTGACATTACAATAAATATGGAAGAAAATGTAGATGACTTTTGCAAGTTGTATATATTGCATTTTGTACTTTTTAAGCTTTGTTAGTTGATTTTCGAAAGTTGAACACATGTATTGCTGACTATTTTCGGCAAGTGTACTGAGTCAAAAGTAATATAGATTTGTAAAGTACGATTGTTGATCCCACAGAGAACAATTTTGCTTATAAATCTCAATTTTCACTACTCACTAAGCAATTATGGTTTTCAGGTTGATTTGGTAATGATTTGATTCAATAAACATAAAAGAGTAATTAAAAAGTAAATAACGATTATCAAAGGGTTTAAAAGATCTAGAAGGACTCTGGGATTGAACTTCATCTATCTCCCTCATTCATATTTTGGATTTGATAAAAACATACAATATCCGTAACTACTCACAATTGATTCACATATAAAAATCATTCACACCGATTCCTCTGACATGAAATTCATAAGGAAATTTCCTAAATACTGATCCCTCAGCTATTTAGTAAATTACCCAGCATTAAGAACAGATGTTATACGCAATCAATACATCGAAACCTATCCCTAGTATTCCAATATATTGAGTATTTTCATCTAGGTCAAAAACTTAAAAGTACTTTCCAGTTAAATTAAAGAATCAAAATCAAGACTCTATTGATAAGATAAAATCTAGCATTAAGCACAAGATGAAAATACCAATAAAAAATCAGATCCATGGTTCAATCATCAGAACAACATTCATTTTCAAAACAAGAATTCAATATAAGAAAGATCAAATATTCCAAGTCCAATTAAAGCAGGAAAAAGACACAATCAATGTATAAGAGAAGCAACTCAAACAAAGAAATGATAATCTAATTGAGGAATATCTCTCTTAATCTCTCACAGGGTAGTGTCTTTCTCAACTTCCACTGACTCTGAACAAATCAAAGTTACCTTTCATTTTTAGGCAAACCACAAACACACGATCAACATGCATCTTAAGGTCTTCTAAAGGTTGTAATGAGGCTGGGCTATCAAGAACATTGATTTTTCAGATAACAAAATGCACACTTTAGACAAGGAGAACATATCTACAACTGAGACAAAATTTCCCTTGGAAAGAATTAATCTACCAATTCTTAATTTCTTTCATCCATCATTTTTTTCTTTCTTTTCTATAATTTACTCTTTTGTTTATTTTTCTTTTATTTTTTTTGTTTGAATTTTTTTATTTCTTTTTTCTTTTTTTTCTTTTTTTTAGTAGAACAAAAGAGTGAATATCTAACCCATTTCTTTACATTACCAACATGTCAAAGCTAAATCAACTCTTCCCTTTATGAAAATTGCACCTATTTTCTCCATTATTAAGCATGCTACAAGGGTGGAAAATCATATATCAATTGAACGTTAGGGTGTAACAAAGAAAATTTCATCTCAAAGGGTTATCAAAAAAATTAGTTATAAACTGTACCTGGTTGGCTTTTTGGCTATGTGTTAAAGTGTCTATACACAAAAATGTGTAAAATAAGGTTCAGACCGAGTTCAAGAGGGGGGTGAATTGAACTTTCAAAATCTTTTTGCAAATATGAATTGTTCTTGAAATAGAGAATGAAAATCCTTAATTCAATCAATCAACTCGTATAATTATGGACTGTTCAGTAAACAATCAATTATGCACAATGGAAATTGTTAGAGATAAATCCAGAAAACAGTTTTCAGTATAGAGATGTGTTAATCCAAAATCAAGATGATTAATCACAGTCCAGTAGATTAGAAATAATCCAGAAACACAGTTGATTCAGATATATGTAAACAGATTTAGTGATCAGTTTATTAAGCGAATGCAAGCAGATAATAAAAAGATCAAGAAGAGAGAAGAGGAAATCAAAAACACAAAGATTTATCCTGGTTCACCCTTCCTCAAGGGCTACGTCCAGTCCTTTGCAAACTAGCAAAGATTTCCACTAAAAAGATCACAAGATCAGTTTACAACCCTTGCACTCAGCAGTACACACTGCTCCCCGCAACACTCACACCTCACTGAACCCCTCAGCTAGTGTGAAACCAGTGCATAAACCCATTGCACCAAAACACTTGCAACCCGCAAGCAAACACTGCTCCCTGCAGCACTCACACTCTACTGAACCCCTCAGCAGATGTGAGACCAGTGCAGAAACCCACTGCACCAACTCAATTACAAACCTAGGAATTGAAAACAGCAAACAGATTACAAAATAGCAAGATCAACAATTGATCACACAGTACTTCTACACAAAACAGATTACAAAGACTGAAGATCAGGTGTAGAAGACTTAGCTTTGGTCCAGAACCAAAGTCGCAAGAACCTCACTCAAGGATGCTTAAATTCACGTTCTTGGAGGTTTCTTGTTTTGAAAAGCTTTGTAGAAGATAATCGTACAAACAGGGCACTATTTTACACTTTAGAATCTCGCAAGGAATGCTTTTCGCAAATATTAGTTATCTAAAAATGATAGTGCCAATTCCTTTATATACCCAAATCAGTTTTAAAACAGCTTAGCTGTCACTGGTTCAATTAATTGAACAAACCATTCAATCGATTTTCCTTAAAACTAGTTTTAATAAAATGTTTGTGAGTCTCTTAGCACCCCAGGAATGATGAACCATGCCACTAATGATTAAGGACTAAACTAATACCAACACACAAACCCATCTAAGGACCAATACCGAATCACTCAACCATTTTCATGTTGGCTCAAAGTCTTCACTTGAACAATTCTGGTCCAGGTTGGTTCCAATAGATTCTTCATGAGGCAGTCTTTATCAACTCACGTGCTAGGCATTGATCTAACATAGTCCAAATCCAATCCATGGTCTTTATTGACTTCATCAAATCACATGCTTAGCATTGGTGTTAACAATCTCTCCCGATTTGATGAAGGCAATATGATGTGTGTTGAGTTTAACAATCTAAACCTGAAATACCTGTCTTTTTACTCAAACAACTTATTAGTATTACAAGGTTGAATAGGTTCAAAGCAAAAAATATCAAATCAACTGATTGAGCTAAAACACAGTTAATTAAATTTCTTCCTGTATCCAGACTCAGTTTGTTCAGATCAAGATGTTTTACTCCCCCATACTTTGATGTCCCTTAAAGGCATATAAAGAGATTAATAACATAAGGCAAACATTTCATTAATATATATTGACCCGTGGAGGTCAATCATCATAGCAAGTTGCCAATTACATCAAAGACATAGATCATGATAAAGAGAAACATCAACAAACTGGAAACCAAATCGAGCTGCAGGTGCTGGCACATACCCAATCAACTCAAGCTTAGTTCTATACTAAGCAGAACTGAACTAAAGCAAACTGTTAGCACCAGTGGATAACTAATTGTATTTGATGAAGCCAACCATGTGTGAAGAAGTTCAAGACCTATGATAATATGTGGAATGCATGAAGATTCATGAAGATTTGAAGCTTGGTCTAGAACTTAGGAATGTGGTTGAGGCAAGTATGATTCAACTTAGCATGATGTGCATTTGTTAATCATTAATAAGCTCCAACAA
>Ga0209489_101071_pt1 | contig 55604 bp, 20 predicted proteins | sample SiratrowhiteBW_FD_187527 | JGI IMG/M metagenome (GOLD analysis project Ga0209489, IMG submission 187527) | Root nodule microbial communities of legume samples collected from California, USA - Siratro white BW (SPAdes) (version 2) | ecosystem: Host-associated > Plants > Roots > Nodule | place... | reverse complement strand
AAAAAAAAAAAAACATATATTTTTATATATATATATATATATATATATATATATATATATATATATATATATATATAATTGATTCAGTTTTTTTAATCTAAATTTTACTTGAACGTTGGACATATTAGAGAAGATATAATTATATAATTAATTCCCTTTTAGAAGATAAATTTGGAAAAAATCTCTTTAATACTAATTTAGGTTAATTTAAAAATTTGTTACGATTTAAACATTGGTAGAAAAAGGAGATTTATCATCTGCAGTATGAAGATGGTTAAATAAGAAAACAACGTTGTCAAAAAATGTGGTGACATTTTTGTAAATAAATGAACATCCATAACGCGGTTAGACAAAAACTGATGTTGTGATGTGTACATAATGTCGGTTAAACAAAACAACTGTCATGGATATATCAGTAAAAAATAAAAATTCAAAATTAAAAAATTTTTAAATGGCTGGTGAGTCACCACGTCGATTCTGGACTTCTAACCGACGTGGTGTTTCCAACCATTACATCGGTTATTTCAGTCCAACCGATGTCATGGACACGCTTAGAACATTTGTGAAAAAATTGGATAAAATTAGGGTTTGCACCACATCGGTTATGGGCTTTTAACCGGCTTGGTGGTTGATCAATATTGAAATTAGGGATTTCAAGCCATGCACGACGTGGGTTAGAAGCTCCAAACCGACGTGGTGCTTCCTATTTTAACCTAGCCACATTGTTTCTATTCTTAAACTTTTTGCCTCCCTCCTTCCCTCATTTTCACTTTTGTGTGCGCTGCTACTTCACAGTTCTCTCTCGCTCACATTGCCATTTTCTCTCTCGTGCATTCTCTCTTGCACTCTGTCTCGCTTTCTTGCTCATGTTCTCACTGGTATGTGGTGTTCTCCCTCGCGTGTTATTCTCCTCTTTTGCTCTCATTGTCTTTTGTGGTTTCATTCACTCCATTTTTACATTCTTTGGTTTTGGTAGATTTTGTTTGGGTCGATTTTCGTTCACTGGTTTTGCTCTCACTGTTTACAAAAGGTATGCTTTCTTATCTTTGTATGCTTGGAAAGCTTTCTGGATGTTTGTATCATAGATTTAGGGTTTCAAAAATTTTTGGACGAAAAAACTTCAAATGTCCATAACTTTTGATAGAGAGCTCGGATTGAGACGCTTCAAAAATGAAAGTTGCTCAAAATGGGGTAACGAAGCCCCTGGCCAACAACCAAAGGCAGTTGGGCCTCTGAAAATTCCAAAATTCCATCGTTTAGGTTTTTTTTTTGTTATTTTTCATCTATTTTTTTTTATATTTTAGCCTTTGATTTCACATATCTATACTTATTAGAAAATTTTAAAATTTTTTGTAGTATTTTCTTGTATCAATTAGAGATTTATCAACCTATAATTTTTTTTAAAAAAACTACAACATCACGTCGGTTTTAGCCAAACAACTGACGTGGTGGTAGGATAACACAACGTCGGTTTTAATCAAATAACCAACGTGGTGATTGACAATGTGACATCGATTGTTTAACCGACGTCATTTTTAATGTCTCTTGGATTAACGTTTGTTCGAGACCCGACGATAAAGACCTCTAGAAACCAATGATAAATATCTTTTTTCTACTAGTGAAAAAAAAAAACATATAGATAATTTCATATATGAATTAATATAGATAAATGAAATAAACAATTTTGCTCCCTCATATTTTATTATTAATATAAAAATTTAAGATAACGTTTGAACATATCAAAACATAAAAAGAATTTTACCATGTAAGAATGTTACGTGAGATAAATATCAGAAGCTTAAATGCAACTGAAACATACCAACAATTTCTCATTTAAGGTTTGAACTTTTTTTCCTCCATTTTTTTGACAATGTTGATTAATTGGAGTAGTAGTTTACCTAACAGACAAATAAATAAATCAAATACCAATAATTAAAATTCCATAATATTAGACAAAGACTCCCTCATAATTTGAATTGACCAGGGATCCATTTCATTGGATATTGTAGGAAGCTTAAAATGTACGTAGTTGAAATTTATAACTATCAACGTTTACTTTAGCATCACTTTTTAAACAATTTTTCTTCTCACTAAATGTGAAAACTTGTATATGGTCAAATTTGGATGCATGTATTACACATTTTCACACACATGCAGAACAACGTAGAACAACGTACAACCTAACATTGATGTTCTTTTGAAACAATTTTCCTCTTTCGCTTTCATTATGATTAAATGTGCATCAATGACCATGGAATAATAACTTCAAGTTTCAGCTTTCAGGTGATATTGCATAATTAATTTATAGTAATTTAGGGTTTTTCTAATGTGTATTGAAGAGGAAAATACTAGTTGATTTTTTTTACTAGAAAAACAAAAATATTTATTATGTCAATAACACAATTTGTCTAATGCTTAATTATTTTCGTAACTCAAACATTGAATATTTTGTATTTAGTATTTGTGTACTATTGACACGTTGGAAAATTTTAATAGATAATAAACTTAATTTCTTGCCTCACCTTCCTTCTACACTTCTATGAATGAATTTTAATCTTGCTTCAGTTGATCTCAAGAAGTTCTAGTTTAATTGTTAAGACAAAAAAAACTAAGATTAGTTGTATTATTAAATGAGAATAATTAATATTTAATTACTTTATAAGTAAAAAATGAAACCAAGTAATAATAATACTGAAAGTTATCATTATCATTTAGGTGTAATAGAGCAACAAACTACCACCAACTTTATAAGCATTCGGTGAAGATTCCTCATTCACGACCTTTTCTATAACTTGTGAAAGTTGCTCTCTTTTCTTATTTTTTATTAAGTTGCAATATATCAAAATCTAATAGGTTCAAAATTAAGTATTTTAAAGAAATTAATTTTAAAGTTTCTCATATATTCTGGGACGGAAATTATTGTTGACTTCACTAATATTAGACTTTAAATAGTATAATGATTTACTTGTTGTTATTAAATTAGACTTTTTTTATAATAGGTATTAATTTTTTGGTTTTTTTTTTTATTTTGTTTAACTTGTTTGGAGAGTATTTGTCATATTTTTTTTTATGGATTTGACTTAATTCTTTCATGATTTTGTATTTTTTCTTTTTTTTTATAATAATATATTTTATGTCATAATATATAATTATTGATATTTAAACGCATAAATGATATGTCAAAGTTCACCGTGATGTGTAACATGAATTTATAAGAAAAATAAATGTTAGTATTTATATGAGATTTGATAGTGAAAAAAAATAAAAAATTGAATTAAAATCTTGGAAGGAAAAGTTTATGAAGAGAAACACCCATGTTCTTATATTTATTATTGAGTTTAAATTTATATTACTCAACATCGATTTCATTTTGGAAATTAACCATGGATAAAATTTCAATGTCAAATTCTATTCTATTATCTTGAGTAGCTTGTCTTTCTCAGGTAGAATCAAAGCCATTTAATTAGAAGTCTCTGGTACATGGAAGTGGACATGGGCTCCCGTACTAGCTGGCTAGGTTGTTTTTAAAATTAAAAATTAAAATAAAAATTTTAAAAGATTATTTTTTTATTACATTATTTGAATGATGTAAATAAATAATAATATTACAACTTAAATTATTTATACGAAGTTTAAATTACTAATTATAATTAAATAATTAAATATTCTAAATTATCCAATTGAAATATTGATTAATTAATTAAATATTTTAAAAATATTAATATTTATATAATTAAGTTTGTTTCTAAATATTATATATAGAAAAAAAATTGAAAAAATCTGGTGGAGCAAACTAAGACTTCCTCTCTACTTAGCCAAAATGGACCAGTCTACCCAATTTTTGGTGGATCAACAAAGAACTGAGTCAAAATAAGACTAATCTAATTTACTTTTTTCACTCTTAGTCTCTACAAAATGAATATTTTACTTTTAATTCAAGACTGAGTTCTGATATGAATTGAAAAATATAATGTGTTTTGAAGTAGTAATTTTCATCTAAATGCGATGATAAAAAAAAGTTAGTCTCACTTTCTAGTTCTCCTTTTAATTAACAATTGCATTTAGTGGCCATGTCTTCTCTGTAATCACTCCTTGCCAAGCCATAAGTCTTACTTGGATTCACGTAAGTCACTCTTGATCATTATCTCAGATAGTTCAAACATCCTAATCACTAAGCATTGCATTACCATATTTTAAAGCTTTGATAAGCTACATAAGCAATGAAAGATATTAATTAAATCCTAATTTAAATACAATGAATATTGTCTCTTGTGATTATAGACACCTTCTCATCATGCAATAATTTGATCTTAAAAACTACTTATGTCGTAATTAATATGGTGTGACGCCTTGCCAATTCAAGAATTGTTTCTAAAGTTGGTATTACGTTATATTTACGGTATAATGCTCATATTGATTGGTGTTTTACTAGTGTATAACATGTAAAATGTGAGCAACTACTACTCTTGCAATTGTATCTTACCTCCATATTTTACTAATGTGTCACTGTTCTTTGACAATAACTTATTTTTATATATCAGATTATGGTGTTGGCCTATTTTATAGGTAATGTATTATAGAGAAATAAGATATTTAGATTTTGAAAAAATGCCTTAAGAATATTTCATTATAACATTAAACAAGTTAGTTTTAGTATTGGTATATAGGTTGAAACAATCATTTACAGTTTCTATTTATTTCATTTTTTTTTTGATAAAAAAAATATTTAGAAAGTTTACTAGTTATAAATATCCAGTTTGATGATTATAAGAAAATCATATAAATTCAATTAAATTGCACCATGTTAATTGGATAAAAAGTTTTGTGAAACCTAATTTAATCTATGAAGGGAGTCACCTTGTTCTAATAGGTGTCTCGAAAACATTGTTGCAATTTCTCGAAAACAAAGTTTTTGGATATAAAAGTGGAGGGTAATCTAAGCTATAAAAGAGATTTTTTTTTTAATATATTGAGGTTTCTTATTTCAAAAATATATTTTAAACATATGAAACATATTTAAGATATTCCAAAAACTATAATGATCACCTAACATGATTCTCTGATATAAAATAAAATAATAATATACGAAATATTATCTGATGTTTAGTATTCTGAACAATACTTGAAATTCAAGTAACAAAAACATATCCACAGTTTCTCATTTAAGATTTGAACTTTTTCTTCTCCCAATTTTTTATATAAGTCTCCTTATTTTTCTTTCCTTTTTTTTTTTATTTTTCTTTTTTTTTTTTTCTTTTTTTTTTTTTTGACGATGTTGATTGATTGGAATAGTAGTTTACCAAGCAAACAAATATATAAATCAAATGCCAATAATTAAAATTCCATAAAATTAGACAAAGACTACCTCATAGTTGAATTGACTAGGGTTCCATTTCATTGAATACTGTAGGAAGCTCAAAATGTATGCAGTTGAAATTTATACTATCAACATTTACTTTAACATCACTTTTTAAACAATTTTTCTTCACCAAAATGTGAGCTCATCTATGATCAAATTTGGATGCATGTATTACACATTTTCATACACATGCAGCACAATGAACAACCTGAAATTAATGTTTTTTGAAAGAATTTTCCTCTTAGCTTTTTAAGTAAAATGTGCATTAGTGACCATGGAATAATAATTTCAAGTTTCAGTTTTCAGGGGATATTAGGGTTTCTCTAATGTATACTGATGGGGACATGATGAGAAGAGGAAAATACTAGCTGAATTTTCTTACTTAAAAACCAAAATACTTATTATGTCAATAACACAATTTATTATCTATTTAATGCTTAATTATTTCCATAACTCAAAAATTTAAGATTTTGAGTTTAATACTTGTGTAGAATTAGTCCACGTGGCCGTTAGAAAACTGGAGTTTTCTTAATAGTTAAGAAACCAACCATTAAAAAGTTATTAAAAATAATGAAGAATGCATTAATTGGTAGCATTAAGTATCATGCTTTTGAATAAATGTTTTCTAATTTTATTATTTAGTCATTATCCTTGATCAATTAACAAAACTATTTTTATAAACCCATAAAATCTTCATGACAATTGTTCCAAAAGTAGTAATTAAGCCTGTTATCACGTTCTTAGCATCTTAGTGTGTTATTTGTGTAATTGAACTTGTAATTGCTATATTATAGGAATTTTGTGCTGCATTTTGTTACAGAGGGAATATAATATGTTTATGCCACAGTGGGAGTAGTCTCCCTAGGGTTATATGGCTATTGTCTCTTCTTTCAGTTCTGTGGACCAATTGTAATATTTTTTAAAAGAATTAAAGCACCTTTTAAGTATATATTTTTTATTAATTTTATTTTTTAGTTGGTAATTTTTTTCTTTACTCTATTTTTTTTCAAATTACATTTATTTAACCAAAAATAAATCCAAACTAGAAAAATTTAATTAAAGCACCTAATATATAAAATAATATCTTCAAAATTTTATTTTATTATAATTTTTTTCTAATATTATTGCATATATTTAGTTTATATAAAAAAACTAATAACAATAACAAGAATGTACTTAAACTTTAAAAAAAATACTAAAAACTTAAATAAGTACATAATCAATAAAATCATTTGTATACAAAAGGTTAATTGAGATGCTAATTTGCACCTATTTAGTCTATTGAAAAGTTAAGCTGGTAAGATCAGGATAAATTGATATGCTGAACTCATTTTTTATCATCTTTAAGTTTATTATATTTTTAAATTAAGAATGTTAACAATACACAGCCACACTTCTTTTAACATAAATCAGGAAAGAGATTATTAAATAACAAGCCAATAGTAAAATATACAATTCTAACAAATTTAAGTGAATCTGCTTTCGATGAAAATACAACTGAAGCAAATTTTGTAAATCAAAACAAACAAAATACTATGAGGCTTCATTACTTAGGCTATTCTTAATATGATTTTTAATTTGAATATAGATATCATATCAAAATATTGAATTTCTAAAGACAAAGCATATTTGATTTTTTCATAACTGTAACGATATAATATAATTTGAAATAATCTAAAATCTTTATGTTAGATGAATTTGATTTTGTATAGCATGTACTTTAGATATGATTAAAATAATATTTTTTAAAAGATTTTCTAAATAAGAAATTGAAATGAAAGAATTTATGATGTAGGATAAAATAAAAGATGAAGAAAATTAAATAAAAAAATAAAGACAAAAAGATAAGAATTATAATACTTTGATTCTGCATACACTATCTTCATTTGATATTGAAATAAATTATTGTTTTATTATTATTTAATATTTTATTAAAAAATTATATCAAATAGAGATAACTGGTTAACAATAGTGTCAAAATATACTTTTACATAATATAAATGATAAAAAAAATAAATAACAATAAATTAAAAAAGTAAAGAAATTGCAAAGCGAAAAATAAATTTTGGTAACCAAAATTGTTACTTCCCATTTTTTTTGTCATTTTTAGTTATAGGTATTACAATATTTCTTGCGTCATTTTGATCACCCTAATTTCTAACTATAAAAACTAATATAATTTTTAACCATGAAAACTAATATATAGATAATTTGCTTGAGTAATTGTCATTGGATCACTAAAAAAAATAAAATTACCGATGAGACAAATTTATTGGAAACATCCAAAATCTGTCGGTAAATTGATTGTATGTAAATTTACCGATAGACTCAAAAATCTGTCGATAAAATCGTTGATAATGATATTTTACCGATGGATAAAGTTCTGTTGATAAAATTTCATCGGTAATTTAACTTTTTCTTGTAGTTGATGTAACTTTTTATAACCTTTACGACATATAATTATTGACCCACTTGTATTTTTTTAACAAGCGTAATCTATAACTTTTGAGAAGACCCCATGGATTATTATTCCTTTTTAAGATATATTTTTTGATTGATTATTTCTTTATCAATGTTTCCCTTTGCACTTTTGATAGACAGTAAGTATAACATTCTCCCCCACATAACTTTTATTGGAATGTTTTATTGTTTTTCTTGAATTTTATATCGTTAATTTGTTTATTTTTTCACTTAATTTTCTCTTATTGATATATATCTTCTAAATAATATTTTATTAATAATATAATCGTTTTTATTAAAGAAGAAAGTCAAACTTTTGTTTAAGATGGAATGAGTAAAACTTTGAGAAAGTTGATATAGATCTTCTAAAGAATGGTTAGTGAAATGTTAAACATCAAATATAAATTTACTTGTAAAATTTCTTTTGATGCTCAAGTTAGGAAGAGTTAGAAAAATTTAAGAGTAGAAATATAGGAGTATTAAATGAGAAAAATTGAGTGATTACTCTCTATGAGATTAATCATATTTATAGGCTTTTTGAACCTTTAAATTAGAGTTGAGAAGATAAGGTTGCTTATTAAGTGCTTTCATTTGTTTACAACTCAAGTATGATATTAATACTCCAAGTTGTTTGGATATTGTTATATGCTTAATTACAAATATGTCTCCAAGTATTTAGAATCTGGTAGGTACATCTTCGAGTATTTAAAAGTCAAGTAGGTACATAATCCTTCCAAGCTTGGAAGCCACAAATGAGATATAGGTGGATCGATTTGATGAACGATTTGTAACATTTTGTAATTTTGTAACTTTTTGATTTTAAATTCCAAAGTTGTATTTTTGAGGTGGAGGCTTTGTGACCTTTCATGAGGTTGAGTTTTATTTGACTATTCTATTTATTATGACTTGTCTACTAAAGGTGTGAGTTTTGATGTACATTGATGAGTTTTTAATTCTTCAAGACATTTTATCTTTTGGGTTTAGGGTTTACATTTTACCTTTTAGTGCCACATAGTATTAGGACATGACGTTTGAGTAGAGCCATTGTTTCACACCTTGAAGTGAATTGTTTTAAACTTTTCGTTTTCCACTTCCACCTATATAAACCCCTCGTGTTGGTTTTTCATGAGTTTATGAGAATGTTTGTGTAAGTGTTTCTCCTATTATCTTAATTTTTGTTTTCTTTGCATTTTTTCTCCTAGGTACACTCTAATGTCTTTATCTTCGTTTCCTAATTCATCCAACAAGAATAACTGTCTGCTTAGTACACAAGGTGGTTATTGTCATTGGGAAGAACTATAGACTCATTTTTTTTGTGAAAGATTCCACTGAGGAACACTCCTCTCCATCCCTTAACATCGTTGCTATAGTGGTTTCCATTGTACCAGTGACTACAAAAACCATAACCCTCAATGGTAAGCGTAAGGCTCTCCTTGAGGAGATGTTGAAAATAGTTAGGTCTAATTTAACCAAGGGAATGAGACATGATAAGTTTCTTGGATAGAAGTGCTTGAGGAAGTTGCAACATATTCCTCCTAGTCTATTTCAAGGAAAACCATTGAAGAATTTATTTCTTTCTTGAACTTGTGTTTTAATAGCATGACTGAGTTAATTGTTGCTTGTAATAACTTTGATAGGATCTTCATGAAACCATTGTTGAATGGTGAAAACTTCATATTTGTATACAAGTTCTTATTTAAGGAACTTAATGTCTTATTCCCCTTGATGCCTTTTGAGTGTAGAATCCTAATGGCTATAAACATAGTTCCTAATCAACTTCATCCTAATAGTTGAACCTTTCTAAAAGCTTTTCAAAGTCTTTGTCATTATATTCAAATAACACAAATTATAAATAAATTCATGTATTTTTATCTACTAAAGTATGAACATGAGGTCAGCTAGATGTCTTTGAACAGGACTCAACATGATCCTCTTTTCGCCACTTAACTTCCTCCTTTAAGAACTTTAAATATTAATTTTTCAAAATGAAATGTTCGTCAAGATATTCTTAAAAAAAAAAAACAACTTTTCTTTTGTCTGGACTATCAATCTCAATTTTCCTTATACTAACAAAGACCTAATAAATTTAAGTCAAGGTTAGAGTATTTTCTTTCCACTAAGGATAAGATAGTCACTGAAGTCATAAAACATCTTTCTCGACCAATAAGCAGTAAATATCTTCTTTAAGCATTCCTGGCTGAAGATTCAAATGTTCTTTTCTTGAGTAATGATCCTTACATAATGGTAATATCTTATGCATATCTTTTTTTTTTTTCTGGATTAACTTGTGTTTTTCTTTGTGAACAAATAACATTTTGCCATAGTCCAGTCACGGCTCAAGACTTTAGGAGGTCTAAAAAAATTAAAAAAAAGGCATTTTTTATTAGTAATATGTTCATCCATTTTTCATACCTCATTTCCATATCAATCTATGCATTCATATTAGTATCGTGTTCATCAGTTATTTCATAACTCTTTAACATAACACTATGATTTCTCTGTAGAATAAATGAGTCATCTTTTATGTTTCTCTCCCTTAGACAATTTTTGGATGTAATATGTTGCAAAAAAGTGTCTTGAGTATTTAATCTTTGAAAAATATATATCAATTACCCTAATAGGGTCTTTTACTACTATTAAGTCTCTCAATTCCATATCAATATCCTCCCATTGACTTTGATCATATATATTTTTAATATTAAAATTATTTCATCTTGTAATTTCATTCCCATTATCATGAGTTTGAGAATCATAATTATTATCTTCGTTGACTACTTTTTTGTTGTTGTCTTCACCTATATCTACATTGTTATCTTTTTCATTCAAAGAAGACTCACTTGAAATTTTTAATTCATTCTTTTGTTTTTTTATAAATTTATCCATATCCCCTTTTGTGATTCAACAAAAAGTTTAACTCTTTTTGTTTTTTTAAGTTTTGAATAACCTTATTCATATCTTCTGGTTGACACATTTGTATATTTTTATATAAAATTTAAAATTATAATATATATAAAACGAGACTAAGTTAAAAAGATAAGACCTAATTGTCTTGAAGTCTCAAGTCTCTCACTATCTTTCAGTCCTGTTTTTTGGGAAGTCTTTAAATTTAATTTATAAATTCTAAATTTCTAATGTTCTTTCTTAAATTTGCACAAATTATTTTAAAATTAATTAAACAATAATGAAAAATAAAAGAATTTTGAAATCAATTCATCAATCTGATATTATTTTTACTTGATATTGATGCACTCAAAAGGAGCAATAATGAACACAAACTCTAATTCCTCCGTCTAATTTCTCAATCTACCACTCAAAGTCTACAAATAGTGACACACACATAAATACACAATATAAAATATAAAGCAAAATTAGAATTGGAAAATGGCCTAATAACAATTAAACACTCAAATTGAAATAATATTATGGAATAACCAATGAAATAGTCAAATAAAAAGAAAAGATAAGTAAAGAAGTCAAATAAAAGAAGGAAATAAGTGAAAAAGTTAAATAGTGAAAGATGAGATCAAGAAAAGAAATAAGTGGAAGAGTAAAAAAAAAAAATGAACGACGTATAAAGAAATGGAAATAGATAAAAAATTAGAAAAGTTTAATAAGTAGGATCCTTGACTATTCAATTTCTTTTAAAAAGATATTAATTTATTTAAATAAAGTTTCAAAAATATTAGTAATTAAATAATATTTATAATACCAATATAAAATTTAAAGTCATTAAAAAATATTTATAGTATCCATATAAACTTTAAGTTAGTTAAGAAATTTTAATTTTTTAATTAAAAATATTTTTTAATATATTTTTAAAATTAAATATTTTTTAAAATTTTATAGTAATGTATTAGTATTAATTTTTTTAGGCTTTTGAGACATTGATGCCTAAAATAGTTGTTTTACTTACTTAAATCTTGAGCAACCTGTCATAATTAAATATATAAGAGATAAAAGAATTTAAAAATATAAATATTTAATAAAAAAAATTGAGTGAGTTTTCCTTAAAAAAATCAATATGTATATATAGACCTTTTGAACTCTTTTAAATTATAGTTGAAAAAATAGAACTAGTTATTAAGTATTTAGAATTGTTACACACTACAACTCAATTATAATACAAATATTAGAAATTATTCAGATTTTGTTATTTGTTTAATTATTAATATTCTCCAATATTTAAAGGTCAGTTATGTACATCTCTAAGTAAGGTAGGTACAAGAAAAATTATCTTTAAAATATCTTGTTTAAAATTCCTTTAAACTAATATTAACTTCTTTATTAAATAAATTATAAAAGGGACAAAATGCCACCCATCAGTGTGTAAACTGCATACATCGTTGTCAAAGAAACTTACTGAAGTAAAATATAAAACTATTGGAATGGCTCACTAAAGAGTCACCTACCCATGCTATTCAATCTAGACCTTCTAAAGTTAAAGAAATAGAATTAAAAAAAATGACAAATGTTGATAATTTATTAACAAAATGCTTTTAATTTAAAATAAAATTATTTATTGAGATGATATATTAATAATAAAATAATCCCACGAAACTGAAAAATAAAACATAATTATTTTACACATTTAAAATCTAAATCGTATATCTTATTTTTAGTAGTTAATTAGTTAACAACATCTTCCAAACCTAATCTACTAAAAAAGAAAATATTTCATCTTTACGAAAACTTAGTCTAGAAATTACTGGGGTTATGTTGATAAAAATGGTATCATCATGGAAGTAGACATTGAATTTCATAGTTATTTTACTATTTTCTTACATTGAAGGAGAAAGTTGATGTCACATTTCTATGATTTTCTTGATCTTAAAAGAAACTTATAGGCTTTTTCATTGGTTTGTGAATTTGAAGTTTTCTTCGAATCCATTATAGATATTTAACCAAACAATCGTTATATGCAAATTAATCAATTGTGATTGAGATAGAGGTTGATGTTGTATAGAGACTCGAATTTTGTCAACAAAACCTTGCCAAATGGGTTGGAAAAACTTGGAATACAAGATATCAAATTTGAATTTGGTTTGTGTTTTAGTTTCTCCACTTTACCACCTATGTTCTTTCTAAGCCATTCTTGAAAGTGATATACTTCTATTTTTTTTTTCCTTCATAGAATCTCAACATCAAGCATAAATTTTGAATTTTGTTTGGAATTCAAGCCTTTAATTACGATGAATTTTAAGAAAATTTCATACTTTACATATATTTAAATATTGAATTGATCATATTTTAATTTGTTTTATTCTTTACATGTTTTGTTTGGATAGGGTAAATCGTATTTATTGAATTTGATTTTTTTGTTTGCATAAAATATTTTAATTATAACAAAATATAAAAAATATTATTTAAATATTAGATAATTGTTAATAATTATAAATATATGATTTTTTTAGTTGTCCTTGATGTTATTTTCTAGTCAAAGTTTATTATTTTCTAGTCAGCAAAGTTTATTAAGATTTTTCCAATTTATATTGACAATTATTTTTGCATGAAAAATTTGTTTTCAAATGATGTTGACTAAAATTAGTTAGACTAATATCAAATTAAATTAATTTTACAACGATGTTTTGTCAAATTTTTTATTAATATTAACTAAAAAGCTTATAAATTGACCTTAATAAAAAAACTTAATTAGTGAACTGAAATATTTTTATTAACATTTAAAAAAAATCATAACAAATTGTTGACACAAAATAATAATGAGGTCAACAATAAAATATCAACATAAATATTTAAAAAAATTATAATAAATATCAACCATAAACTCTAATTCACATCCATAAAAACATAATTTTTCTAATATTAGTCAAAAAATTTCTATCTAATAATAAAATTTGAAATTATATATTTTTAATAATTGAATTGCTGTTATAAATATTTAAAATTTCTTATCAAATATAAAAAAACATATGCGCAAATTTATATAAGAGTAAATACCTTTGATTTGATAAGTTTTGCACGTTACAACTAATTAATGTCTGGAACTTTAATGGCAAAGCAATTGCTATTTCTTGTACTTTTTAAACTAAGAAGCATTCAAACCCAGTTAATTAATTACTCTTTTAACTTCGAAAGTTTCCTTTCTTTCTTTTTTTTTCCAATCTTCTTTTTGTGTACAGCAATTATATTTATGAACAAAAAGGTAGAACAAGTCAATTTCTTTTGAAGCAAAAATTTTACTAAAGTCTTGCAAAGTCTTAATAAAACCTTTGTTTATTTAAGCTATCTACTTCACTTCACAGAATAAACGAATCAAATTACGATAATGACACTTTAGAGTATTATATATATATATATATATATATATATATATATATATAAACATATATTTTTTTTTTGTAAAAATATAAACTTAACCACAACCTTTTCTTGAGAATAAAAAAATGGAAACATGAATTTTATTTAAATATTTTATTCCCGGACATTTTTTCATGTTATTTTATTACAAACATCATATATTATTGAGTTTATATTTAAGAAACAGAATGATTGAGTTTTTGATTATGAAAATCCTAATTAAGAATAGAATTTGTTCGATGAAGAATGGGACTGACGTATTCCAACTAAGAGAGCAGAATAATAATATACTGATTTTCCATTTTTGTGAGACAAGAACTGATATTATATACTTTATTGTTCTCTATAATAGGCAAGTATTCCAGTATATGGTAATATCCTTATTCAAAAACATGATTTGCAATTGCTTTGCATTGATTCTTGTATCTCTTTAATCCCCTGTTAACTCCACTGCTCTCAAAATATTGCATGTGCCACTGCAACACAAACATAACTATAACTATAATAATCATAATAATAATAATAATAATAATAATAATATTAATAATAATATTAATAATAATAATAATAATTATAATAGCTCGGCTTTTAACCACGTCATCAATAAAAGTACACATGTCTTCTTTATATATACTGAGTACATTCAATATTTAGAGGCAATTCTGTTTCTGTGTTCTTCGTGTTCTCTTTCTCTCTTCTTGTTTTCCGGCGAAGCCATCGTTCATTCTTCAGCTTCTTTCTTTCTCTTTCTTCTTTTGCGTCATTTTCTTCTAGCACTCTTTTTCGGCGAAGTCGCCGGCCAGTCACCGTCATTTCTGCTGGCCAATCTCTCCCTACGGTGTCGTTCTGTCCTCCCTCAGGTTCTCTCCCTACTTTATATACGTCATTTACTTCCCTTCTTCCTCTCACATCTGCCTCAGATTTCAAATTGTGCTCACTTCATTGTTAAAATTTATTTTCTACCTCTCTTCGTATTTCAGGATTTTAATCTTTACCATGAGTAGCTTATGTTACAGTTTTAATCATTTGATCATTTTGATTGCGAATAGTGATTGTGCTTTGCATTTATCATTTCGTCATTGGCTTTGTGTTACATATACATACATACATACGTACATATATGTATGTATGTATGTATGTGTGTTTATGTGTGTGTTTTCTGATTTGGTTGTTAGGAATATGCTTGTTTCGATTTTTTGTCTGAAACATTGTTTTTCTAGACGTAGTGTATCCGTATCTGATACCGTTGTTGAGTTAGTAGGGAAGTCAAGAAAATAGAAGATCACTTGGGAATGAAGAAATATAAGAATATTGGGAGGGCTCGTAGAGTTGAAGTGATTCTTGAAAATGAGTATTTCTATCGTATTTTTGCGTTTATGTGATTCAATGAGTAATGAGGGGTTTATATGATTGTCCACAAGTAGCTAATGAAATTATCTTAAGAGAATACGAATCCACGCCTTCTTAACAAGATCCTCTGTTCGAATTTAAATAGAATATCAACCAATGAGTTAAGTATCTCTCAGACTCTAGAATATTATAAGCAGAACCCAAGTTAGTTTTCTAGATTCTCTCATTGTACAATAGGTTGGCTCTGTTTGGTGTGGCTTAAACTACCGCTGCCGTTAAACCAATGCTGCTTCTAAGTTAAGTGCATTCATGGCAGCTTAACTTGTGTCGACACCAGTTGGTGTTGTGAGTCAGAGCTTGGTGGTTCATAGTGTCTAAGTTTATTTCATCTCCTCGATATGTCAGTGGGATTGATGCCGCTAGTGGCATGTGTTCTTTGATTACTATGCCATTGGACACCATCAAGACAAGGATGCAAGTGCTGGATGGGGATGAGACTGGCCGCCATGGACCTACTGTTGTACGGACAATGAGGAATTTGGTTAGGGAGGATGGTTGGATGGCATGTTATAGAGGGTTGGGACCTAGGCGGGCTTCAATCTCAATCTCTGCAACAAGTATGATCACTATTTATGAATTCCTTAAACAACTTTCCATGAAAAAGAATGTCCAGGAAGACAATTTTCTTTTGTCCTTGTCCCTACTTTTATCCATGTGAGGAAAATATTAGTAATTGGTAAGTGTGCTTAAATTCAGAAAATTTCATTAACTTGAACAGGGCATAAAGTTTCCTTTAAATTTTTTGTAACAGAAGAATCACTTTTGATTTGGAAGGAATCATGCTCCGAAGATTATGTTGCCATTGAACTACACAATATTTGTTACCATTTGTATAGAAATTAGGCTGTATAGGTTCCATCCTGTATATCAGGGTACTCTTGAATAGCAAAGATCCTTAGCAGACTTAGTACAATGCAATGCACTGATGTAGGCTTAGCTAGTAGAGAAGTACCTATAAACTTTAAGCACACGAAAACTCAATTCCTACCTATTATGTTCTATAATTGTTGTCAAAATTCTAAATTAAAAATTGTTAATACTAATAATGTAGTTATTGAAAAAAAATAAGGTTATACAAAGTCGTGTTCAGACCAAATTTAATTTTAAAAGCATATACACAGTAGTCTTTTCAATATTAGCAAACATTGCAATTTTAATTCCTCCTTTCTTTTATCTAAATTATGTTTGCTTTCTGGCTTCTTTTACTTTTCCTGGCCGGGATGTCTCCTTGATCAGTGTAAAACTATTGTAAGTCATCTTATGTGTATATTTTGAAAATATACTCCAACTCAGTTATATTTATTCCAGTCACCACTTATGCTATGTATATGCTTTCATTTAGTTTTGGAAGTTTAAGCATGTTAGTATATCATCATCACGATATTACATGGTTTCAAATCCTACAAGGGTAACTAATGCCTAACATTGTAACTGCGAAACATCAAGATTCTGCAACAATTTGCTATCTGTAATTTGTTTCTGAGTTATACCCATTAAAAATTCTTGATAAAAAGCCATAAGAAGTCGCTCCTCATATAGTGTTTCTATGTACCTACTGTCTAAAATACAAACTATACCCCTGCAACAATTATATTAATTTTACTATCATCTTTGTGTAGCATATCCTGCAACACACCCTACATCATGCAAAGAAGTAAGGTTTTGAAGCAAATATTGAAGGTGTTTTGAGAGGAACCGTAATAGGGAAGTAAGGTTGTTTTCCTTGGTCTATTTTCTACTGTGGTGTTTACAACAGTTACTTGAGTTTGAAGTATTATGGTGCATGTTTTATAGACTTCGAAAAATTATGTGATTGGTATTTTATTATATGGACTTGCAGTATTGTGCTTTATTGTCCTTGGTAGTCTATTAAAAAAATACAATGTAATAACAACTACTCTTGTGAGCTTATTCAGTGGTTGAATAATGTCACATACTTTTATATCGTTTTATATAACTTGAATAAATTTTATAATTCTTTATTATTGTCGTTGCACTTCCGGTTTTGCTGCATAATCCTGTATGAGAGATGCGAGGCATGAGAATGTGGCACTCTTGGGGTGCCTCCACTGAAATTTTATGATACCACTACTAGGCAGAAGCTTTTCTGTACCATTTTCAAGCCATATCTGATCTGCAAGCATCAACAAAGCATTTTCTAGACTTTAGAGAGTCTGAATATTGTTTTGCAAAGTTTCACCTCCAGCCAGTCAAAGGACATGCTTGAGAACTTATGGATAACAGAAAAAAAAAAGTTGGCAGTGCTTATAGTTAACAGATCAAAAGCATAGCTATCTATTAACCACTCACACTGTTTAGCGTAGCTTATAGGTTCACTTAACGATTGTGCTTGAGTTTGATTTAGATGCAGAAACATAAGATTTGAATTCATTTGGTTTTCCTTATTACATAGGACATTCATCAGTAGGTATAATCAAGATCAGTAGATTTTAACTCTGTTACAGCTTTGGTCAGCCAGCAGCCTAATGGTATACAGGGCCATTTACACTTAGTTATAATTTGAGCAACTCCTTCAAATACAGACCATAGAGCTTCTATGTAACATAGTTCCCTTTTAGAATTTCTTTATCCCCTCCTATTGAAATCTGTATATGGCTTATAATTTCTTTATCCCCTCCAATTGAAATCTTCATATGGCTTATGATTTCTTTATCCCCTCCTATTGAAATCTCTATATGGCTTATTATTTCTTTATCCCCTTCCTAATCCTTACACTGGCCCAACATCAGTAAGCTTGCCAAGAATAATCCACTATTTCTACCTTCTCAGATCATAATTCATGATTCTCCACCTTGAACGCTTGTTACTCCTAAAACCATATCCTAGAATACGAACTCCTTCATATACGATCCTGTTTAGTCCTTAGAACCATTTTTAGTTGCTACATTTTTCCTTAATCCCCTGCTGCATCAGATGTGAGTCTTCCCTCCTACTTATGTTCCTTTCACTATAGCAGCCTCAAGTCCTCTAGTTCAAAGCTTACTTATGCATTACATTCTAGCTGACTTCATAAAAACTGCATGGTTTTCTATCCAGCTACATTCTCTGTGGTAATGTTGTATTAAGTTTCCCTCAGTTACCTTAACCAGATCCAAGGATAAGAGGAAGAGGAAACCCCTGTACCTTTTTGACAACACCTTATGACATAAGAGATGTTGTTTGTTTCATGTGCCTCCCCTGTTCATACCGCATTTTTTCAGCCTTAACATTGCATGTTTATGCTCCATAATTTGTCTTGGTAAGATGCCTTGCATAATCTGCCAGTTACTTTCCAACTTTTTATTCTCCTTATTTCCCCTCTCTTTTTAGCAACTCAAATTATCTTGTTTGACATTATCATAGTTTAGGCCAACCTGTTTCTCATGCTAGGCACCAAAGTTTAAGGGAGGAATGAATGCAGGCTTTCCCTTCTCCTTATTTGTGTGGTCTCGGTTATGTAATTTAGGGTTTGAATGCTAGTCACCATATTTTCTAATATTTCCTTAAAATATTTAAAAAGTAAATTGTAATTAAAATTAATAACAAACACATATATTTAAATGTTTACATTTTCAATTTGTAATAATAATTTAAATTATTGTATAAAGTAAATTTTAGTTGTTGATAATTTATTTAAAAATTAGAAATAAAGATAAAGATTTGAATGATTAAATAATTAAATTAGAAAGCAGAAAATATTTTAATAAATAAATATTCACTATTCTGATCAATATAGTGATAAACTTTTGGACTTTATTTATCTGGTAATGAGTTTCTATGGAATGATGGTTTAGTGAGTTAGCTTTATATAATATGATTACTTAATTAGTTTTTATATATTGTGGTTGATGAATTAGTTTCTAATTACATTGGTTTTTATATAGCTGGTCAGTAAATTAATTTATATATAATTATAACTAAATTAGTTTTTAGATCAATATCTGAATTGCTCTTTAATTACCAAAATTTTAGCTATTTATTAAGATTAGATTCTGAAGTACTTTGTAATTGATTCAGTGACTAATTCTATTATTTGAGAGAATACTAATTTAGTTTTTAAAAAAATATTTTCTTGAAGCGTAGAATATAATTCTTTCCAACAAAAAATAATACTAATATAGTATTTAAAAAAAAAAATTTCTTGAAGCGTAGAATATAATTCTTTCCAACAAAACTTGTAAAAGATCATAAACCCTTTTATATATTCTCCAACAATTGCACCTTTTATCTGGTTGTAATTTCCCCATCATTTTTAAAGCTACATAGAACAATGACGATACTCTATTACTTTGATTCCCGAAACTCATTCCTGATCATTTTTTCAGATAGTTCAAATATAGTTATCATCAATAAATTTAAACAATTTGTACTTTCCCCCATATTATAAAGCTTTGTTAAAATATATAAGATGTAATCTAAAATGGTGGTGATTTTTTTAGTTTTTTTTTTATAAAAAAAAACAAAATAAATCTGGTAATAAAGAAAATGAAATAATTTTTAACCCATTTAAAATAATTTTTTACATTCACCACAAAATTATGAATTTGATTTTTAGTTTTAAAACACTTTTACCATGACTTCCTTTTCATCGGCGTCATTGTTATATCTTAATGTCATAATGTACTACTTTTATTATTATTATTATATCAGCTAGTCTGTCCATACCTTTTATACAAATATACATTTAAACTATTTTTGACATGTGATAAACAAACGGTAAATTTAAATTAATTTTTTTGAAATACAAAAACTAAGTTTAAAGCTGGAAGTCATCATAAAATAAACTTTAATTTAAAAGTTATAAAAATGGTGACAAAAAAATTTGAAACTTACAACTTAATATTAAATATTTTAATATAAAGAATAATTTCAAGATAATTAGCATACAGTGTTGAATGCTAGTTAAATACCCTAACATTTTATGCCTTCCGAATTCGAATTTTAATAACATTACTTTTTTATATAATAAATTATATTGGTAGGAAAAATTAATTTAATGCCTAATTTATATTATATTTAATGAACAAATTGTCATTATATTAATTATTGTGTTGATATAACTTCCTTCTTATCAAGCAATAACTTGATCTTAAAATTTATTAAGTAGTAAATATAGTGTGACGCTATGCCAATATAAATACGTAAGAATATGTTAATTACAAAGTTGGTACTAAATCAATATTTATTAAATTTAGGGTATCAATTTTATTTTTGTGATGACCCCATGAGAGGGAAAAATGGTACACCGCCTCAACATTTGAGTTAATGAAGTTATGATTACGTCTTTTATTCTTTATGGTTACATAAATGTTTGTGCATATATATATAAAGGTGAGAGAGGGTCACGTTCTTCCGTGTGGCCATGAGGTATATCCTAAGAACACGTATGAGGTCGCAATTCCCATATGCCATTTTCCTTACTGAATAAGATATTTTGACATTTCTCAATTTCAATTTAGAAAAAAAAGTTACTTTAGTTTGTAAAAGTTCATAGTTTTTCATGCAGATGGCATGTGAATTCCTATTCAGGGACAACAAATCGTGAAACTTTTCATACGTTAGACCACACGGCGTGATAGATTGTCGCTTTCCAAGGTAAGTGAATTGAATACGTGTTATGTCTTTTTTCTTATCTTTGGTAATGGTTTGCATGATGCCCTTAACATGATTTGATCAAATTTATAATGAAACTATGCCTATGAATGTTCCCATTTATTCGTTGCATGGCCCTTGTTTTCGATGTTAATGTCGTTTTGTGCTAGGTTCCGGGTGTTGTTTCAGTTTAACTGATTAATCAATGATCATAATCTTCACTGCATTAGTGATTCACATACTATAGAAGAGTCATAGAGTAGCAGATTGGACTTTTATGGAGAGAATCTCACTTGAATTTTCTGATTTTCATGCACTTTTATTAGTTAACAAAATGACTTTTATGTTCAGGAAACTTCACTTTGCCAGACTCAATTCTATTATGACACTGAAATAACAGCTAGAGGTGACATTTTCAGTGTTTGATTGCAAGTAGGAGTTGATTGTTGGTTCTTTGAGAGTGAGAAGAATGGCATTAGCATCTGTTCCAAAACTAGTCCTTGGTTCTGTTGCCTTTGCAATCTTTTGGATGTTAGCAGTTTTCCCTGCTGTGCCATTCCTTCCCATTGGGAGAACTGCAGGGTCCCTCTTAGGTGCAATGCTTATGGTAATCTTCCAAGTTCTTAGTCCAGATCAAGCTTATGAAGCAATTGATCTTCCGATTCTTGGTCTTCTTTTCGGCACAATGGTTGTCAGTGTTTACCTTGAAAGAGCTGACATGTTTAAGTACATAGGGAAATTGCTTTCTTGGAAAAGTAGAGGAGCAAAGGACTTACTTTTTAGAATCTGTGTGATTTCTGCTGTCTCAAGTGCTCTTTTCACCAATGATACTGCTTGTGTTGTTCTCACAGAATTCATATTGAAAATTGCAAAGCAACACAACCTCCCACCTCATCCTCTTTTGCTTGCACTTGCTACAAGTGCTAATATTGGTTCAGCAGCAACTCCTATTGGCAACCCCCAAAATCTTGTCATAGCCGTTCAGGGTAAAATATCATTTGGCCAGTTTCTAATTGGTGTTCTTCCAGCTATGCTTGTAGGGGTTGTAGTGAATGCTTTGATTCTTATGGTTATGTATTGGAGGGTGTTGTCTATTCAGAAGGATGAAGAGGATCCACTAGCAAATTATGCAGCTGAGGAAGAGGTTAATTCCCATCATTTTTCTCCAGCCACAATGTCTCATTTCAACTCACTTAACTCTCAAGAATGGAATGCGCACATGGAAAATATTAATCTTCCAAGTTCCCCTCAGGTTCAGTCTCTAAGAAATCGATCAGTAGCGAGTGATGGTGAAATTGACAGAGTTCTTAGTAACACACTAGATTCCACAAGAAACTCAAATGCATCAAAGGAGGAGACAAATGGAATGCCTTCTCAGACAAAGGAGGAAACTAGTCCTTCAAAAACTGATGCAAAAGTAGTTAAACCAGTAGTAGAAACTGTTTTGAACACTGTAGAAGTAAAGGAGAGTTTAAGTGTGAGATGGAAATATTTACTATGGAAATCTTGTGTCTACATAATCACATTAGGAATGTTGATTGCAATGCTTCTTGGTTTGAATATGTCATGGACTGCTATTTCTGCTGCTCTAGCTTTGGTAGTTCTTGATTTCCAAGATGCAAGGCCATCCTTAGAGAAGGTACTACATTTTTATCTTTCTCTCTTGAAACACAAGCAAGTGAACATGTTGTTCTGGTGCAAATTGAACTTTGGACAATCCTTAAAATAATGTTTGTTCTTGGAACAGGTTTCATATTCACTCTTGATATTCTTTTGTGGAATGTTCATCACAGTAGATGGTTTCAACAAAACTGGAATTCCAGGTGCTCTTTGGGATGTCATGGAGCCTTATTCTCGAGTAGATCGTGCTAGTGGAGTAGCAATACTTGCTCTTGTTATACTCATCTTATCAAATGTGGCTTCAAATGTACCAACTGGTATGTCTTATGTTGTTCATATATTGTCATTACTAATTTACTTTTTACCTTTTCAGTTATTTTCTCTTCTAGCTTTTGTGTTCCAATTGTCACATGATTGTTATTAATGTTGAATGCATCAACACATTAAAGAAGGAACCAAATTTGTGAAGTTTTCTTTCTCCATGTTAGCTAAAATGCTCTTTTTAAAAAGTTTTATTGTTTTCCATTATGGCTTTCCAAAGTCATGGGAGGACATAAATTGTCAATAGAATGATTTATGTGCTTTAGGATACATTTTATAAATAGTAAATCACTAGTTGTTATGTTATGTTTTAAAGGTAAATGATTGACTAGTAATATTTGTAACAAGTTGATTTTATAAAAAGGTCACAACATTTTGTATTTAATAATATTCAATAAGAAAAAAAAAAGTTAGGAATTGGAAATTTTTGAGTTGGACTATTTCTTCAAAATATTAATGAGTAAATTGTTCAACCTATATGATATGATTGATAAGCTACCTAAAACATTGATTATGTTCAAGCACAAACTTGCAAATCATAGAAAACTTGGACAAGTAAACAATCAATTGATGGATACCCAAATCTTGATCAAAGCAAAGCATGTGATCATATTTTAATACTTCTAAAAATGAGGATGATATTATTTTGGACTTTTGTCTCATTAGTTAACAAAGAACATGATAAAGGAGAGTAGTTCTTCAAGTTGTGTATGCATAAACCTATATCCTAATAATAGTCTAATTTCAATTAATTTGAGATTTAGATAATTTTACATTCACAAAGAAAGATTGTAGATATCACAAATTGCTCTTTATGTGATTTCTTGTTTTCTTTTAGATAAACCATTCAATTTGACTCATGATCTATGAACTCTTACAATAGTCATAATTTTATTGACTCACATAATAAATGAGTTAAAAAAAAGTCTAAAATTCTCAAACCCCTCACAATAAGTAGTGGGTTAGGGTACTCGTTATAATTTTCAAATACTATTTCAGTAAAGTTAAATTATGAAATAAAATAATGAAACTGTTTTAAAGTTTTATTTGAAATACACATAATAATTACACAATCAAATAATATATACACATATGTATATATTTTAAAATTTCACAAAAAAATTATTATACATTATTTGGATATACATATTTAAATAAATAAATATTGAATGATATTTATTGAAATAGAAGATTTATCGTAATATATAAGTTCTAAAACATAAATTAAAAGTGAAAATAAGTTGTTTCAAAATTAACTTTTATTTTCAAAAATACCAAAGTATTCCGCAAAATTGGAAAGGGTTGCTAGGATTTTTGCAACAATAATGGTTCACACATCAAGGTCAAAAAGTTCTCTTTGAATTTTCATATGTGAAAAAAATAACTATTTTTTAGGTTTTATAGGGATTTCATGTCAATTAACAACTTATCTTTCTAATTTATTAATATTATCAACATGATAAATTTATCTAGGTAAAATATAATTGCATTCTTAGTTAATTTAGTATCACATTTTACCAATTCCCCTAATATACTAAGATATTTTTATATCATGATATAGTAAATATAAAAATAGTTATAAATACATCTATTCCTTAATAAAATAAATGTAAAATGTCCTTATTTAGTGATGAAGTGCATTTTAGTTTATGACCTATTATATCTCTCAATTATATGCTTTTATAACTTTATTTAATACTATTACTTCTCTTTTTAATTGTTGATAATACCAATGTTTGGGTTTATAGTTTTTTTTATTCCTTGTAAAAGTATAGATTTTTTTTTTTTTGTGATTTTAAGACTTATAATTTAGTTATGATAACTGATAGTATTAATATTAACAAATTAAATTAAATAATGGAGTAAATAAACTTTGATTTTATTTTTGAAAACTTCAAAATCTTAAAAAAGTAGCTAAATCAATGTAAGTTTTAGAATGGTTCATATGTGAAATCTTAAAACTTCTTATCTCTTTGTATCATATGTGAAATCTCACTTTGATCTTATGTAGCCTTCACCAATATCTTGTGTTCATGTTTTGTAGTTCTATTGCTTGGAGGACCAGTTGCAGCCTCAGCTGCTGCAATTTCCCAAGAGAAGAAAGCATGGCTGATATTGGCTTGGGCCAGCACAGTTGCAGGGAACTTGTCACTTTTGGGATCAGCTGCAAACTTGATAGTGTGTGAACAAGCTCGTCGTGCTCCTAACATTGCATACACTTTAACTTTCTGGAACCATCTCAAATTTGGTCTTCCTTCAACCCTAATAATCACTGCCATTGGTTTGACACTCATAAGATGATTACAAATAATTTCATTCAACAAAAATAGTCATACAATAGAAATTTATATATACAAATCAAAAATAAGTTTATTGCAGTGTGGTTTAGGGTATTTGGAAAAATATATGTAACAATAATCAATTTTCTGTGTTCTGGTCATTCATGTAACCTAAAAATAGAATCACTGATTATGTTCCAACTTCCAAAGAAAAGATTACTGTAAGACATATTTCTTCATAGAAGGAAATGTTAATGATCACACATAGAACAGATGCTTTTGTGACTCTTCTATTAGTTCTTAAATTTTATATCATCTTTAGAAGTTTGTTAAGTTCATAAATTTTATAACAGTGTAATTATCATTAAAAATAAGTTAAACATTACCTTTTTTGTATTGGAGATAGTTTTCCTTTACCCGAATTTTACTCATACTGATAAATTATATATAGACATATGAATTTTTTGAGAACTTAATAAACTATTAGACCCTAAGAAGAAATTGGACAAAGCTTACAAATAAGTTTTCATAAATTTTTTTGTAATGGTAAACATTTATGAAAATAATGAACTACTAAAATTATTCAAGAAAATATTTGGTTTTGTTGACAACATTAAAAACTGTTATCAGGTGGTGTTAATGGACCTTCATCTTTTTTTTCCTTTTAGGAAACCTTGAGTCTGGGCCAAGTTCTTTTGAATCTCAAAAACTTTCTGGTCATTTCTTTCTGCAACCCATACTATTCATATGCACTCCTTAAGATTTCAACTTTGTCATTGAGATGAGGGGACTGTTGGTTTTAATTTTGATGTTGTGATTTTGTCATTTTTTTAATGTTTTTACACACTTCATGTTTGTGATGGTGCATGGAAATGATCTGACGGAACCCTTCTAGAGGCAACGGAAGATTTTAATTAAATTTAAAACCTTTTTCTCAAGTTTTTAAAGAAAAACTTAAGAAAGGTGTTCATTTTTAAGAAAAGTTTGTTGGTGGTGAATCTAGGAGAAGATTAATCCCAAATTAAGTGACTTTAAAAGAATAAGAAGACAAATAAAAATGTATACTCAAAGACTCTTATTTATAGGTTTAGGAGTTGCTAACACGTGTGAGACTAAAATGTTTAAAATACAATTGCACTTGTAATTTTCTCACATGCACAGGTCCCAGGTCTCACCTTGCTTAAATCTTGCATTTTCCAAGTGTTTATAAGCTTCAAATCTTCCTTGATATGTGCATAATAATGTAGGCTTATAGTAAGCTGATTTTACTCCATTTTGACCTCCTCAATTAATGTTTTGACTTTCCTACTTAAGTTTCCTTCTTTTTTCTCTTGAAAAAAATATGTCTTAAGATCTTGCATGAAGCTCAGGGATTGTAGATTTTATCTGTTCTATTAGGATCAAACACCATTATGCAATAAATGTCAAACAAAAGGAAAATAAATTTCATTATTAAAAGAAACTTAAGAAATTTGTTTTTATATGAAAATGTTTCAAAACAATGCGCTTTATTTGTATAGTAGTTTTTGGAAAGAGAATAAAAGAATTTGTCTTGAAATATATTTTTCTTTATTTTGTTTTTGTCATTGTTTTGTGGTAGATAACAACAAAACAAAGTGGTGTTTTTGATATTTTTGGAAAGAAGAATCAAAATATAAGTATAAAGAATAATTCAACGTAAAAATTTCTTCTTGTTTTCTAGATTTTCCTGTTAATCCTTCTTTATTTTTTCAACCCTTCACAAAGCTTTTCTAGGAAGGAAGGTTTTAGATCAATATCTACTTCAACTACAGGTATATATTTTTCTTTAAACATTTTCTGACAAGGGTTGTCTGTGGAGGAGTTTAGGTCATTATCTCATTCAGCTCCAAACAAAGTTTCTACTTCATGCAATTCTTCAAATAGTTTATCTATGTCTAATTTAGACAAAGATTTTTCCTTTCTCTTTTTCTCCTCTTCTCTTCATTTCTTCGTTTTCTTAAGAGCTTGCAATTTTTCTTTAAACTCTCATTTTCTTATTGTAAAGTATTTTTCTCGTTCTGGGAATTTCCTTCCTTGTTTGACAAGCTTTTTCATTTCTTCTTTATTTTTTTTTCTTTTTCTCATAAAAGGTTGAAACAAATTTTCTTCTCATACACGCCTTGAACTCTTTCCAAATTAATATTTCAAATTTTCTCCTAATTGAAAAGTCTTATTTCCCTTGTTTCCACCAAGATACAGCATATTTTTGAAATTTAAGGTAGTCATGGATAATCTTCTAATTTCATTTACTTGGTGGAATTCAAAAATTTTCTCAACCTTGATCTTCCATTCTAAATATTCCTCAACATTTTCTCTATCATATAAAGGGGAAAGGTCGAACTTAGGCTCCTTGGGAAAGGTGGGATTCCTATTCTTATGTTGCCAAGGGGGGAGTTTGATAGCAGTCCACATTGTGATGGTTACTATATGCCTTTTCGCTTTGGGAGTGAGGGTCCTCATGGTGATGCCTTCTTTTACTAGATCTCTCATTATGTTTGACTTTCTTTGATTTTTCTTTAATTGTGTGAACATCCTTTTATTTCCTCTAATTCTCTTTCTCTTTTTATTTCATTTCTTCTTAGTCTCTTCACCTCTTCTCTCAAGTTGAGATTCTCACTATTGTCCCTAAGACTTCTTTGCTCACTAGATGAATGTGAAATATCACTCATCTTACTTTTCACAATTTTCTTTTGTGAATTTTTCTAAGAAGAAAAAAAAAATGTTGAGAGTTTTCCAAGTAGACTCACGGGAAAGAGAGGTGGGTCACAAGTGAACACTCTTAAATATCAAGTCTTTCCTAGCCAAAGTTTTTCTCATATTACTTTCACCAAATCTCTTAGTAGAAAACATCAAAAGTTTTTTAAAAAAATTTAACCTAACCCCTCTCATCAAGTGTTTGACTCTCCAAATTAGTTCAAAGCCTTCAAGATGCTACCTTAGAAATTGTGAGTTTCAAGTTAGACTTCTTAAGGAAATACTAAAATACTACCTTAGAAATAAGTGATAGAAAATACTAAAACATAACATTGATTCAAGACAATTGAAACAAGATAATTGAATCAATTTAAAACATAGAGTACATGAAATATGACATGATCCTAAAAACAGTTAGCTCTTGAAGATTCTCGAAGTCTAGCTCTGATACCAAATGATGGAAACTCTTTTGGTGACAGCAGAAGACTCCAATTAAACTTTAAACTTTTTCTCAAGTTTCTAAAGAGAAACTCAAGAAGGGTGCTCACTTCCAATGTCCTTGGTGGTGAATCCAAGAGAAGATTACTTCCAAATTAAGTAGCTTTAAAAGAATAAGAAGACAAGCAAAATGCATTGTCAAATTTTCATTCAATTTCAAAGTGATTACGAGAGTAGGGGGCAAACTTTTATTTATAGGCTTTGGAACTCCTAACACTCACTAGTTTAGAAAATGTGGGATTAAAATGTTCAAAATGCAGTTGCACTTGTAATTTTTGTACATACACATGTCTCAAGTCTCATATTGCTTAAATCTTGCATTTCTCAAGTGTTTATAAACTCCAAAGCTTCCTTGTTGTGTTCATAGTCATGTAAGCTTGTGGTAGGTTGTGTTTAACTCCATTTTGACCTCCTCAATTAATGTTTTGACTTCCCTAATGAGGAAGACTACATGTTAGGGCTCAAACCCTCAATTAGGCCCAAAACTTAACCCATCTAAGTTTTTTTTTTTTTTTATACAAAAGAAAAGTTACTCCTATACAAAGAAAAACTACTCGTATACAAAAGCTTCTATGAGAAGAGTCCTTTGAAGCACCTCTTCCTCCTCTATTCTTTTAATGCTTGTAGTGTAGAGTGGATATTGACTTCTTAAATTTATGGTGAACAAAGGAAGAGAAGATCAGTGTGTGATTTTGTTTTGCAGTTTTTCTCAGGTTTTTGAATTTATCTTTTGAATTATACAAATTAGAGACCTTCAAGATTACATAATTTAAAATTTTATATGCAAAATATTTGTGAGTTGTAGATTACCTAATCTAGAAGTCAAAATTGTCTCTCAGATTGTATAATCTAGAAGTTAAAACTAACTTCTAGATTGTGCAATTCAAAATTGTAGTGGAAAGTAGAGAAATGGTTGTTGTTATCTATATTATCGTAAGACACACTCTGGCAAATGAATATGAATAAGGACATCAAAATTGACTCAAATGATATATTAGAACGGTAAGGCATCCAAATGACCCAGCATGGGTCAAACCATCCAGCATCACCTGCACGATAATGCAAATGTGTTATTAGTGACATGTCATTCTACTTACGAATTTTCCTTGTCATAATTAGTACTCAAATCTTTCTTACCCATTCTTGGAAAGTTGCGATATATCCACACTTGTTACAATTTCAAAACATTATTTATATGATGATATGAAAAAATGTAACTTTTATCTAATTAGTAATTTACATTCAAAAGCGTTGTATAACCACCCAACTACTTTGCTTGGAAAAAAGTTAATGTCTTCTAACTAGTCATTCATGTATGTCAATACGACAATTTCCTATAAGTATCCACTACACATCTAAAAATAGTTGAAGATGTCCAAGTATGATGTGTTAGTTGATATCAAACTTTTCTCAACAAAAATTTTGCATCCCTTAAGAAGCGGCAAATAAGCCCTTACAGGACAATCCCATGTCTGGCACAACTATCCTCACACACCTCACAGAGTCAATTTAGTGTCATGTGTGCACCACGACACTGTCTCATCTCTATCATAATATCACCCATGTCCACATCTAACAAATCAATCAAATTGTTATAGTTGCAATAAATCCAATGCAATCTATGTGCAAAATTATCTTATAATAGGGATATAAGTAATGTCGACACATCGTTTAAGGTGATAGTCATCTCAACAACAAAAAGATGGAAAGTATTGATACTATCTCTTTATAAATTCATATCAAAGTTTATTAAACAAATGTTTAAACATATTCCTTAGTTTGTCTTTTTTTAGAGTTCGTCCAACAAAAGGTGTTTAGTTATACATCATTCATATTAAAGCTTTTATATAATTTGAATTTAAAGCATCTACAATTTTATAAAAGAATATTATTTCATAAATGTAGAATGTTACTCACGAACATGGTAATCCAATTAAATTATTAAATATAACTTATTAACAATAGTTAATCAATTATAGGTTCTCTTACATGAAAATAACTTGCACACAAAGTAATAAGATAGGATAATTGAAAGAACACCAAAATTCTAAAGATTCTTATTGAAATATGTTTGACATTTTCCAATTAGTTTAAAATAGAATATGATTTTGAAAGAGATGAAAATTGAAATGAGAAACTTAAAGAGGCAGATGACGAGAGTAATTACGTAGAGGATTTTTTTTTTCTTTAAAAAAATTAAGAAGAAAAAAAAGGTAAGAGGTGTAACCCATCAAATGTTACACTGTCACTTTTAACTAAAATCAAACCAAAAATATTTGTAGAGTCAAAAACATAATATTAGATGAAAAAGATACTATAATAAATTTATGGAGACTAAAATTTAAAAAACTGATATATTTATGACATAAATAAAACATATTTACATGGACTAAAAATATAAAATAATATATTTACCAAAACTAAAGTACAAGTCACATATTTCAAGCCGGTTAAATTTGTAAATTTTCAAAAGTCATAAACATTGATTAAAGTTACTCAAAGCTTGTTTAGAGAAGTTTCACTGTAAATCCTTCTATGGGAAGAAAAGAGTAAGAAAATGAACGTAATTTCTCTTTCAAAATAAAATTAATTTATATAAATGAAAAATAAAAATATAGTAAATATGACTGAGTAGTTACGTGAGAGAATTTTAACTTAGGTAAAAAGTAAAATTTCAATTTTCTCTTCTAGAAAAAGTTTATAAAGAAGTACATGATATATATATAATATAAATACGAATTTTCACCTAAAATGAATTACTTATTCTTATACTTCAAATTTAAAATTCGTGGTTTATTTCCATGCATATATATGCATAACACTTATATATTTCGTGTTGTGTGTTTAGGGTTTACAAATGAACAAAATCAAACAAAATTATAAATGTCAAATTTTGAATATCCCCTTTTATCTATTTCTTTATTCCTTGAGACACGTGATGAATTTGGCAAAGTACAAACAGAGTGTATTTTATATAACATGCTCTTGGTAGATATGAAAGTAAAAGAAATGAAAAGAAGAGTAGCAAAGCAAATGGCACACAGCCTATCATATCAAGCAAAAGGGTATGTGACCAAATGCGCACACCCTATCATATCAACCAAAAGGATATATGGCTCATGCCACAAGGTAACGTTAAATTAAGTCTCACCATGAACTTCCATTTTTCTTCCAAACACATGCTCCAAAGTAATTTGTCTCTCTAAGAACATGGCCAACAGAGGAATCCATGATAGATGTAGCAAGATACTAGTGTCTGCTATGATAGATGAAAGTGATGATGAGACGTGATATCAACTAGACATATACATAATAGTCTTAGGATATCATTAACTAGCTAAGCAAAACATTAATCAAAACTCAACACTAAATAATTTAATCATTATCTTATTATCTTACAAAGTAGATGTCTAAATATGAAAAATTGTAATGAAGATCTCACCCCAATTAAAAATAAAATCAATATATAATATAAAAGTGATTGCAAATTCCTTTTTTATTAACCGGCTTTGTATAATTAAATTTGATCTAAAATTTACTTTTTATATTGTACACCATTATGTTAGATAAAACTTTATCAAGGATTAGATTAAGATATCACATTAAAAATTAGATACTATGTAGAGATAATTTAATAATAATTAATATGGTAAGTCAAGAATGATCATTTAGATATATTTATATATTATTTTAGAGTATAAAATAAGAATTATTCAAATTAAAATTATAGAATAAAATTTACATTCTATTTATATATTATAATTGTAATATGTTTATGTTTCTAATAAGATTTATGACTTTTTAACCTGGTCACTTTTTATGTAATATCTTTGGTTTATTGTGTGTATGGAGGGTGTTTTATAGTAGAGTATCAACTCGAGATATGTTACACAAGAGAGAGATTCTAATAAATAATGTTAACTGCTTCTTTTGTAACTCATGTGAGGAAAGGGTTAATCATCTATTTTTTTTCATATAAGGAAACTCGTAGCATATGACAATTGTGTGACAAATGGGTTGATGTATAAAATGTGTATCACAATGACGCTCACAAACACTGATTAGGTTACGAACTAGTTGGATTGGGTGGTAAGTGTAATGACGTGTGAAGAATGGTTTGGATGTCAATCTTGGAAATAAAGAAATGACATTATTTTTAAAAATAGGAAGTGTGATGTGATGGAGGTGCTCATGATTACTCAAGTTAATATGTGGACTTTCATTGCAGCCAAATATGAAAAATCGAGAATCTCATTCTCTAATTGGTGTAGCAACCCACTAACATGCTTAAAACTCTTGGGTTAATAAAGCCTTAGGGAACGGTGGCTAGGACATGGGAAGGATAGTTAAATAGGCTTTTAGCCAAAGGATAGGGGTATGAATTAGGGACTTAAGTGATAGGAGTGACATTATACAGATCCATCAACAGGACATATAATTCAAGATCTTGACAAAGACTACATGCTTGGCTCGAGAGTTTTGTATATGAATTTCTTTTTGCATATTAAAAGGGAATAATGTAGGAAGGTGAGTTGGAAGAAAGACTGAGGCAACAACAATTATGAGATTGTCCAACCAAGTGGATATCTCCAAAAATGATAATGGTTTTGGTAAGAAAACATTGATATAACAAATATATTCAATCTGAGTAGACTGTGCATCACGTGTAAATTCCTCTAATGTCGCCACTAGTGACAGAGAATAAGATAATAACTTTTTATTCCCTATAACCTGAAGAGTGCTCAAGCTATGTCACTACAAAAAAAAAACTCAAATTATCTACATAAATTATATACAGATGAAAATTCGTATGTAAAATTTGTATTATATATGAAATTTTTATCTACAGATTTGTATCCATATATAAAATCAGCATTACATACGGAATTATCTACGGATTCAAATCCCTATATAAAATCAACATTACATATGGATTTGCATCTTAGATATTACATACAGATTTAATCCGTATGTAAATTCATATGTAATATAATCTATACTAAAAATCAACATTACATACGGAATTATATATGAATTTTTTTGTCCAGGGTATTACATATGGATTTAATCCGTATGTAAATTTATATGTAATATAATCAATATTAAAAATCAACATTATACGAAATTACATACGAATTTGTATCTAGGCTTATTATATAAAGATTAAATTCGTATATAAATTCATATACAAATATTTATATTATTATTATAATAGTAATATTAATATTATTATTATTAACATTATTATATTATAAATATTATTATTATTATTAACATTAATCATATTATTATTAATATTATTGATATTATTATTAATATTTTTATTAATAATATTATTATTATTATTATTATTATTATTATTATTAATATTAATATAATAATATTATTGTTGTCATAAATATTAATCATATTAATTATTATTATTATTATTTTTAATATTAACATTATTATTATTATCATTATTAATATTATTTTTATTATTACATTATTATTAATATAAATGCTAATATTATTATTATTATGAATAATCTAATAAAATTAATAATATTATTGATATTATTATATTATTATTACTCTTGATATTATTACTATATTATTAATATTGTTACTATTATTATTATTATTATTATTATTATAAATATTATCAATAACATTATTACTAGATATTTTTAATATTATTTATATTTAAATAAAAATATTGTTATTATTGATAATGTTATTAACAAAATATTATTGTTGTTATTATTAATGTTATTATTAATAATATTATCATTATCAATATTATTATTATAAATATTATTAATAATGCTAATATTAGTATTATTATTAATTATAGAAATTATAATTACAATAATAATAAGAATAACAATAATTATAATAAGAATGCTAATAATCATATTATAACAATAATGTTGCTCTCGTTTAGTGGTAAGTTCAGTTCTGTTGATGCATGTGAGACTTAAGTTCGAATATCATCTGGTGCACATTGTCAATAATATTGATAATGTTAATAAAACTAACTAAAACAATAGTAAAAATAATCTTAAAAAATAGATATGCTAAATAATAAAATATAAAGATAGTAATAAAATTGAAAAGAAAAAAAAAAGCACAAATAAATTTTTATAAACAATATTCGTTACATACGAAATAAATCCGTATATAAATTATATATGAAATAAATCTGTATGTAAAATTTTGTCGGTAAATTACATACCGAATAAATTCCTATGTAAATTATCTATAAATATATTACGTACAAATTTTGTCATTATGTAATTTTAATACAAAATTTATCATTATTTAATTTTAATTCTTTTTTTTGTAGTATGTTAGTATAAAGGTGAGGTGTTGATAACTCTATATGTTTATCATCCTAATAATTTTGTAAGTGAAATTTTGGGATGTTTTATTTCATGATTTACGTGGGACAGTTTGGTGAAAGGCAACATGTTCTATTGGTTGTTTTTTCTTTTTTTTTTTAGCCTGCATAACTTAAACAAGTTTTGTGGCTTGTATATACTCTTTTGTGTACAAAGGGTTAGAATATCTAAATATTTTCATTAATTTTATTTTTTATTGTTAATAGAAAATATCTTTAATTATTCTACTTAATTAACTTTTTTATTAAATTTGTGTAATATAAAGTACACATTTCTTTTTTGCATATAGGGACGTTTCCTAATATAAAGTACACATTCTTTAATATTAATGTCACAATTTTTGTGTAATATAAATTACACACTCCTTAATATATTAATGTGGCTATCTTTGACCTCAGTCAATATAGATAGAATTCTATATTAAATATGGTTTGGCTAGTTTTATAGTCAGAATAACACCCTACTTTTGTCTAACTATAATTTATAAATTTATGATTTGTAAAGTTCACCTAAATATGAATTCAAACAAATTAAACAATTAATCAACGCATTAAAATATAAAAACTTAAACGAGATTCGCTATTTTATTGCACGAAATTACATATATTTAAATGTTTTAATAAAATGATCGTGAAAGATTTTGGAGAAAAAATATATCATATTTGTCTACTGTAAAATTCATAATAATAAAACTTAGTTATTTTAATCAAAACTATTACCTGATCCTAACTAAAAATATGAATTTTCCTACGTGACAAATCAAAGTTTGATTTCCCAAAAATTAATTTCATTTACTGTTAGATTGTACATTTGTCATTAACAAAATTATCTTCCAAGAACATGGTTCGTGTCTACCAATTGAAATATTTTACATTAACTATAATAATGGCTGAACACTTTAGAATGTCTAAAGCAAATTAAAAAAATAAGCTTTTTTTAAATTAATAAAATAATTAAAATTATGACATTTTTATCTAAAATTTATTTAAGTTTAGCTTTTTTTTTTTAAATTTTGAATAATTTGATTTATGTCATCTAGTTAACATATTTATATATTTTTATACAAAATTAAAAATTAATATATATATATATATATATATATATATATAAAATACTGAATATAATTTATAAGTATATAAAATGAGGACTAAGTTAAAAAGATAAAACCTGATTCTCAAAACAATGAATTTGATCGCAATATTTTGTCTTGAAGTCTCAAGTCTCTTACTATCTTTCGATATTGTTATTTGACAAGTCTTTAATTTGATATTATTTTTACTTAATATTGATGCACTCAAAAGGAGCAAAAATGAACACAAACTTTGATTTTCCAAATCTATTGCTTCAAGTCTCTAAATAAAGACAAAGGCATCAACAACTACCTAACCAACAACAAGATGAGCATGGCCAATTTGCCTATCAAGATATTGATTATGGAGACTATTAGGAGCTTTAAGATTTGAATCTTGGATTATGTTTCAAGTTCGTTTGGATTATGGACTATATTTCAAGTTGAATTGACTTTTAAATTACGTTATTGTTGACTATTTCGGCAAGTGCATCGCGTCAAAAGTAGTATAGAATTTAAAATACGAGTGTTGAACCCACATAAAACAGTTTCAATCAAAATTTTAGATTTCAATACTCACTAAATATATAAACATGGATAATGATTTAGTTTAAAGAGTAGAAAAATATAAAAGAGAGATTGCATATTAAGTTAATAGGTAGAAAAAAGTGTTTTTGAAAGATTTAGTTAAAATATGGGACTTCATCTATCTCACTCATTTATATTTTGGTCATGATAAGAACATATAATACTCAAAACTACTCAATATTGACACAAGTATAAAAATCATTCATATTGATTCCTCAAGCATGAAATTCATAAGGACATTAAGAGCAGATGTTATAAAGCAATCAATACATTGAAATCCAATAGGTTGAGTATTTTCATCTAGATCAGATTCTTAGAAGTACGTCTCAATTAAATCTAAGGATCAAAATCAAGAGTCTACTGATCAGATAGAATCCAACAATAAGCAAAAGATGAAAATACCAAGATCAAGTAGAAATTAAATATTATATATAAACATCACCAAAATATATATGAGTTCAATAGATTATATTCATAGTATTATCTTGAACTTTATGTGAAGCTTATAATAGTGGTATAGGTTTATATCTTTTTTTTAGTATACCTATTTGGACATTACAAACACAAATCTCAAGAAAATAAAATCTAATATTAAAAAAATTTAATTTAATAAAATGAAAGAAGAAAAGCATGTAATTTTATTTATTTTTTTCAAAATAAAGCTTAGCAAACCCATAAACCGGTCCATTTATCCACACACTTGAACACTTTACAAACTAGATACGAACATAAAAAAAACAATTTATTTAGCGAATCAAATTTATCCGAGACATATAACATGTAGATTTCACAAACTGAACATTAACAATATGTTTGGTTGCATTAATTTGAGAAGATGGATTGGAGAAGATTTGTAGGATGGGATCCTCGATCATGTGAAGAGATTTGAAATAATGTAATTGGAAATTGGAAATTATGAAACACCTTTTTCCACAATGGTCAATTAGTAATTTCACAAATATATCAATTAAAAAAAATAAAAAAATCTATAACATCTATCAAATCATTCTCAAATTTTCACAAACATTCCCTTCAAATCTTACCATATATTCATTAATCCAAACAACTTTATCATCCACACACAATCCACTCAAATTCTTTCAAATCAATTCTCTCAAATCCACTATCCTAACCAAACAAAGCCTAAATATGTTCAACCCTAGCCATATATCCTAAATAGTAACAAGATTTGAATTAAAATCTGAAGCAAAATATTCAAATCTCTTTGTATATTTTCACTTTGAATGTTTAACTAAAATTTATTCATTTATTTATTTAAATAATATTAATATTAATAATAATTAAATTATTTAGGAATTTTATTCTTTTTTACGTACTAAGAAACCCAAAATTTGCAGATGAAGCTGAAGATAATGTGTCTATTTCACATAAAATGTAATGTGAAAAAAAAATATAATTAGGAATAAATAAAATGAACAAGTTTAATTAACTAGCTAGATGAGCATAATTACCTACGTATATCAAATGTTAACTTATGACTCAAATATAAATTAGTACATGTAATATACATAGAGTAGAGTAGTTGTTATTATTATTTTTTATTAAATTTACTTCATCCCACATTCTCGAGATTAATCTTTAAATATGCAAATGATTGATTAAAAAGAAACTCTTTTATCAATTTATTGTTATATTATAGTATAATTTTATATTATATTTTGTATCTAAGTTTTAGAAATTTTATGACGTACTCAAACATGTTAATTTTCGTAAACTTGGATAGGTACTATATGTAAGAATATCAAATTTGTTTAGGAGCAGAAATAATTTAATTAAAAAATATACATAAATATTTTAATGATAAAAGTAATATATATATATATATATATATATATAAATAAGAAATAATTACTTTTTTTTTTAACAACAAAAAATAAAATTAATAAAAACATCTGAAGAGTGTTCCAACACTAATAAAAAACACAATACAAAAGTAATATCTCTATTTTAAATCCAAATCCTACACACAATACAATAAATAATTACTTAATTCATATTATTTTAAGTTAATCTCTTTTTTTGGAAAATACTTTTTTTTTCGAAAATTTTTCTCTGTTTTCGTGATCCTACTCTACATTAAATTAAAAATTAAAGATTATATTTAGACTCATGTCTGAATGACTATAATAAAATTGTCCTATCAGAAATTAAAATAGAATAAATTTAATTTTGCTATTTATTTAGTTCTTAAACTTCTTTTTTTTTTCATATACTGCATCTAATGTTTCATGCTCTTGGAATAGGTCTTTTGTTAACTCAAAACTTTAATAATATGATGAAATTAAAACGTATTTACAAGTATTGCTGTTATTGAATGAATAAGGAAAACTATAATCTCTTACTGGTAGAAGATTAAATTTAATGTAAGAGAAATATATATTGAAATAAATTGATCGCTAAAAGCCAAGCTCATTTATTGAAAACTTAATCACATATTAATTTTAAAAAGTAGTACCTAGCTAGCTTGTCACGTTAAATTCAAGATAAATTATGATTCATTCCCATAGAGCATTATCCAACTAGAGTCCAGTGTGAACACCTGAGAAAAAGGTGCATGTGCCCTAAATATTCCATCAAAGTAGTCAAATTTCAAGATATATGTGATCCAAAATTACTATAATGTAATAGATTACTAGCCATCTAGACTGTAGACTCTAGTGTGCACCACAAGAGATAAAGGATATTGTGTTTATTCCATCAAACTTTCTTTTTCTTGTCAAATCCAATAACATTTTTGTTTTGACTACATTTATGTCTGCCCCCCACTCTTACCCCTTTATGTTCTTTCACACAGTTTTGCAGTTTTTTCTTTTTTTTTTTTCTTTTCTGTAATTTTATAAAGAATAATCAATTTAAAAACTTTAGAAAAGTTTAAATTATTGTGAGTATATTACCAAACTTAAACTTAATACATTGATTCTGATTTAGATGGTTTGTTTTTCACAAAATAAGACTAAGTTCTAACAGTAATTCCTTGCTTTCCAATAAAAACTGATGACAATATTTGAATAGTGGTTGGACGCTCTTTTATATTTGACATGAAAGTATTTTTCTTTAAAAAAATAAAATAAATTAGAAATACGAAGGAGTATTCTAACCTGTATACAAAATAAAAAATAATAATTGAGATTACAGGTGAACTTGATTTCAAGAATTTTGTTTAAGTACTAGGTAATAATTCAAACGAAGTACAATTTGTATCCAAAATGTACTTTAGTACGGTAATTAATCATAGTTCAAATATCGTACTGTTGAAGTGTTTGATTACCATTTGAACGAGTTGCTTGTATAGATAATGGGTTTCTCCTCACATGAACATTATTTTGACCTTCTAATTTTTTTCACTTTTTCTATTTTCTTCGTTTGTTTCTTATTAATCTCAAAGACTTTAAGAACATAACATAAACATTTATATTTATATTTTTTAAGAGATATTTAATCATTTTATCGATTGGATAAGTATTAAAACTAATATTTAAATTTTATTAAAATGGACAATTATATATCATATATACTTGTGAGATCTTGATTTAACCATGAACATAAGGACACCAAAGGAAAAGTAAATGTAAAAGCAAAAAGATTAACGTGTGAAATTGAAATGAAAAGTATTCAATGAATACAAAATTTTCCAGTCTAACCATAAACTTATTATACAAAATAGTATCAAACATTGAATAACATGATTTCGAAACAGTCATATTAAAACTACGTACAAAGGGTTGATTACAAGGTTCTAACAATGCATGTAGCCATAAAGAAATTTGAAAACAATATTTTGACTACTGAAAACTAGATGATGTTTTGCAAGCATTTGCCTGTTGCAACTTAGTGTAGACTCAGTTATCCACTTCAGACATTTCAATGAAAGAGAACATTATCATGATAAGAACGAATGATTTATTTCATCTAGGCACTGAACTGAAACATAATTAATTAAAGAGAAATATAAAGACAGATTTTCAGGGAAGAAATATGCATACACAATAAGATCAAGAAAAACAAGGAACATGTGCAACAAGGGTGCTCAGAAGTTAAGGAAAAACAACTTGAAAAAGCAAAGCAAAACAAAAAAGAAGAAAACCCAAGAAAAAAAAAGTAGTTTCAGCTGGAAATTTAGTTAAGTATAAATGATCTAAAATAGTCAAAATATAATAGATGATTAAATTGATGGTTACTAAATATCTTGATGCCGTTTATTGAACAAGGAAATATGAGCTGATTTTCTACAGGTTATATAAATTTATTCAAAAGATGAATTAAGATGTTTAGGATTTATGTGATTAACAGAGTATTCAACTCATATTTTTGTAAAAGGATTGGAATACATCTATTACTCTATTTTTTATATTTTTTTCTAATTAAAAAAAAAACAATATTGTTTCCACTAATGGCCAACACATAGAAATGGCAACACCGACTTATATTAGGCATTCATGGGAAGTAATAATGAGCTTCTAATTGCTCACTCTTCTTTTGTGTCAAACATAATTGTCTCCCTTTTTTCATACCATGCGTAACCTCTTTTTAGTAAGTCTCTTACACATATGATGAACAAACAAGTTTTGTTTGGAATGGACAGCACTGCACTTGATCAAACAACCAAAGTGCATCACCTAGGTTTTCTTTTGGGGAATATTATGATAGCAGAATTTTCACTACCAACCAAACACTAGGTTGGGTCTTTTTCTAGAAAATTTCTTGATAAGCATTTTAAAACCACACAAATTAGAACAAAAATGAAATTAACTTTTATAAAGTTAAATTAGTTGTGGCATGAGTCGAAAATTTTATTTTAGAGAAACTTATATAAACTATATAAATTAGCTTATAAATAGGTTGATTTCAGTTTATAGAAAAACTGAGTTCATTTTTTTTTTTTCTAAAAGTGTTTATAAGTTTATCAATTGATATTTAAAGTGAAAACATAAAGATGTTGTTAACAATACCACCTTATAACATTACTATGTTGGAAGCATAAACCATGCAACAATTTAAAAGTATTTATAAACAAAGTTATCTATCAGATTTGTTTACTTACTTTTAGTGAGTTGAGAGTTAGTGTTTGCTCCATTTAAGAAAAAGATAGTTCAAACTTCATAATTTACAATATTAACTCAAGTTTACAATTTAATTTAAAGACTCTAAAAAATATTAATAACCTAGCTTAGTTTTGAATATAAATTTTCTTATTAGAGAAATTGACTTTATAAAATAAATTAAAAAACATGTACTTTGAAAAACACTGAATTCAAATAAATAAGTTTTTGTTAATTATCTTGATTAAATAATTTTCCTAACATTAAACATCCTTCTTTTTCAATACGTAATCCTCAGTCGTAAAAGTAATAATTATTTTTAAGAAAATAATAACATCAACTTTGTGCTTTCAAAAGAACCTATCAACCAATAATATTCCATCAAGTTTAGTGGATTAAACAAGAAAAATTATAATCTATATCAAGTTAGCATATTGAGTCACTTAGTGTGTCCTACTAATTTTGGTGAGTTATATAAGTCGAACATTCATAACCAATAATTGCATTGTGATATAAGATATTCCTAGCCAAACAACCAAATAATATTAATTAAAAAATAGAGTTTATTTATTAGGTATAAACGGTCTAATAATTAGTATTAATAATTTTATCATTATAATTTTATATATATCTACCATGCACCAGATAGAACTTGAGACAAAAATGACAAAATTAATCAAGAAAGTAGCTCAATTTTTTGTGAAATAGTCTATAGAGAGGCAAAAACATTTCTAAAACATTGAATATGGAAAACATCACATCGATTGTCGTGATTTCCACCCAACTGATAATGTCATCAACCAGACGACATGAAATTAACCTAAATAGCAACACCAAATTTGTATCCAGAAAACTGGAAACAGATGATAGGGTGAAGATGAACTATTGCAATACAAGTGTCAATGTTCAACACTTCCCTTCTTTTCTTCTAATTATTTACAATTTCTTTTTTGATTAGACAAAATTAAGTGCTTGTACACATGTCTCACTTATCACTCGCAACGCACCCACATTAATATTCACTTTATAATAATCTCATGGGTTCTTGTTCAAAGATATTTACCACTTAATTAATGTTAAACCACTTACAACTTCTTTCTCATTAGGTTAATTATACATTTTACATTTTATCCACAACTTTTTTTCATTAGGTTATATGCCTATTCATACATTAGTTATAAATACTAAATATCTAAATACAAATTGGCTATTTTATGATGTATCATGCTAATGTGATCAAGAATAATCGTCCACATCTCGAACCTTATGCACGTTGGTCTTTGGTAACCACTCATTTTGAGCACTAAATTTTAGTATAGTTCTAATGCAAAAGTAAAAGTTGTATAATTTTGGTAAGGGTTTGAACAACTGAACTGTCTTTATTAATATATTTGTTCTTGCCAATAAAATAAAATAAAATCATAGAATCCATGCATATAAGAGCTTCACCATTTGTCACAGTTTTAAGAATCAGCACTTCATATTAATAAACCTACCACTGGATTGCATATTTGCATTAACATATTTACTACTTTTGTCAAACCTACTTACTTAGATTGGCAAATCATTTACTGCAATGGGACGGTTTTAAGATAATATACGTGCTATCTTGCGATATTATTATATGAATATTTACTACCTAATTTTAGCTAATGTACAAATTATCATGGTAGGATATAGTTAATTACACAGGGAGTTTTATCTTTTCATTCTACTTGCATCTTAAAGTTGAGATTTATTCGTTAAAATAATCACGTGCCCTAATGTGTATACTTTCCAACCCACTAAGGAGAAAGATATGAACCTTTCATTATACTATAATTTAATGGAAGAATCTAGTCTTTTATGCAAGGCATGAAGACAGGTTTGAGAATAATGAATATATTTAGTTACTTTTTATATTATGTATATAATATTATTCACTTTATCAATAAGTTATTTCTCCAAATAGTATTAGTTTCAGTTCTCGAGAGGTTAAATTTTGTGGATGAAAAAATATGATTTAGAAAAAAAATTAAATTTAATGGTACGTATATGTTAATATTTTTTTTATAACTCATTTTTTATTATTATAATAAAATGGAAAATAAACAAATAAATGCACTCAAATACGATTATATTCATAAAAATATTTATTTCTCTCTCATTTTAATAATATAATCAATTACCTATTTATCATAATCAATTATATTATTTATTATGGATAACTATTTCTATTTCTGCACATTTCTTTTTTCTTTTGTGAAGAAATACAATTTCTCTCATTTTTTTCCTAACTTGTTTCAAGCGAAGTGTAAAAATGACTACGTTAAGAATGAAGGTTAATCATGGATAATGTTGATAGATGCTCTACATCAATAATATGACTACTAAAAATCGTTGTTATGAATTTTGTTGATAAACAATTTCTAATATATTTTATCACTTATATTGAAATTTCAAAGTTTTAATTACATTTGTTTTTGCATTATTCAAACTCAAACCTTTCTTTAAGTATTAAAGTGAGTACTAGTTGTACGTAATGTTGGAAAATAATGTGTATATAGTTCTTGCCATAAAATGTGAAAATAGAATAATCGATGAGTGTTTATCATTGTCTATGAGGTGACATAAAAAAAAATGAATCTCGTGGTTCAGAAGTTTTCAACATTTGCTTTTGGTTTTCTATGTTCATTGGTTGGGTCGATGAAGCTGACATTTTAAGTCTTTATTTCGAGGTAGAAAATTTAAATATTAAAAGCATGAAATTCACATTTTGTTTTTATTAGCATTAACCTTGCTAATACAAATTAAATTGTTCTATTATAACTTTTTAGTTGACAACTAATAGTTCACATGCAAATTCCTTTTTAGTACAATTGATATAACTTTTATATTTTTTTTTCATGCTCATAGTACTCTTTGTGGATTTTTGTCCAGGGGGGATGTCCATTAAAGAGGGTGAAGAGGAAGTGTCAAATTAGAAGTTAAAGCAAAAAAAATCATGGAATTTAGCTAAAAGTAATTCAGAAAATATATACAAGAGCTTCTATTGCAGCCATAATAGTAGCTATGGGGCTGAAATTATATGTACTCACAAGTGTGGTCTTGTCATTACTTTAACAATTTTCAATATTTTCAGGAAATAAAATAGATAAAAAAATTATTTATATTATTGTTATATTTATTGATGGTATAATTAGTAAAGTTATACTCTTTTTTCAATTCTCTAAGTTGCTACGAAACCTGAACCAATGATTGGATAATACCATATTAGCTAATCAAGAGAGAGAATGTGATCAGTGGTTAACATTTCTTTTAAAGAGACAACAGAGGATGCATGTTCTTTTTTATTTGTTGGGTATCTAAATGTGAGTCTAAGTTTCACATTAACTAGAAATGAGAAAGTTAAGCAATATATAAAAAAGAAGATCCACAAACCTAATGCCTTAAGGTTTTGGGTTGAAGTTGGTGTCATTCCATTGTATGGGTCCAACTTTTGTCTCATTCTTGTTTGTCTCGCCGATGTTTCCCCCTTCAATTTTTCTAGTAAGTGGTATCATAGTCAATGATTTGTAATGATAACCGACTCAAGCAAGCATGTCTTGTTTAAGTGACTCGATACTTGAGGGAAAGATTGTTGGGTATCCAAGTGTGAATCTAAGTCTCACATTGAGTAAAAATGAGAAAGTTGAACAACATATAAGAAAGAAGATCCACAAACCCAATGCCTTAAGGTTTTGGATTGAAGGTGGGGTCATACCCTTGTGTGGTTCCGACTCTTGTCTCATTCTCGTTTATCTCCCCAATGTTTCCTCATCGATTTTCCCAACACTATTCTACAATCCTCAAAGTCATTTAACTTATTTAGTTAATAGATGAAAATTATTTTTGTATGTTATTATAATACTGTGTATTTAGTCTTTTCAAATATAATCCATTGTAATAAATAAGAATATTGAAGATAAGTGGATTTGGAAAGGTAAGTCAGAAAACATCTATGATTTAGGAATCCCGTGAATTAATTATGTGTGTTGTGAAATATCTATGATGAGAGTACTTGTCACTGGTTTTTCAGGATTGCCAAATCTGTGTGTAGAACTGCTTAGGTGACCATTATATGGCACATTTGAAAACATAGAAACAAATCATCTTTAAAAATATAGGTTGTGTGACATACAAGAAGTGTTTGCTAAAATACAAGTTAAATTATGGGTAGTGATAAAAGTAAAATATGGAAATTGGTGTATTGATCCATTAACATGTATATTTATGCTAGTGTTATGCCTGCTGGACTTGTATAGGAATTGTTTTTATTGGTGCAAGGATTGGTCTGACAGAGAAGATTGATTGAAAACATTTTGAATGGAGTATTGGAGTAATACTCTTTTATAAATGTATTACAGTCTACGAGATATGTATGTTTTTTTATGTTATACCCCTTGTAATATGTAGATATTTTGAGTTTGTATAGGGGTTTAGTTTAGTGTGGGTGTTGATTTTTGTTGTAAGGGTTGATATATAGCTCTACACACGAGTAGTTATTATACCATCTTTTTGGGATAGACTGTTCTGTTTTATTTTATGAATTTTGTTTATAAATAAGTTAGAATAACCTTATTATCCTATTTATTTATATTTTTATTATAAAAATATAATTCATTATTTGAACTTGTTATAATAGTTTACATTATTCGCGTTTAAAGAGTACAACGACCTAATTAAGAACGATATCAGTAAGTAATTATATTCATTCTTAAAATAAAGATAAATATATAGTTATTTTATTATTTTTGTTTGGCTATAAAATTTATATTTTATTTCTATTTTTTATTAGATAACTAGTCTATTCATATATTTTTTAATAAAAAAAGAAAAATTACGATAAATAAAATATAATATTAAATAACAACTATAAGTAACTAAAATTTAATGAAAAAACCATAATATTTATCATTATTTCACAAATGTTAAGAAAGAAAATACTTTTAAAATTTAAATGAATTTACTACAAGAAAAAAAGTTATTTAGAGACCGATTTTAAGCTACCAAATGAAATGTTTGTAATTGTGACCAAAATAACCATCAAATTAGATTTTGGTTGCTAAATAACTTAAATCTTGGTAGCTAATTTTAAATACTAATTATCTTGACTTAATTGGTCACTAAATTCAATCATTACTTTTAGTTATTTAGCAACCAAAATCTAATTTGACAACTATTTTGATCACAATTAGCAACTATTTCATTTGATAGCTAAAAATTAATCTCTAAATAACATTTTTCTTATAGTGATTTAATAGATATTAAATAAGTTGAATTGTTTAAAAATAATAAAAAATTGCACAATAAAAATAGTTACCAAAATTAAAAATAAAAGAGAGAATATAAGACAATTTAAGATTATTTAATAAATTAAAAAGTTTATACAATTAAACAATCGGATATTCTCACTTAACTAAGAATACACAATAAATAAAAAAATAAAAAAAATAAAATTCTAAATAGTATAATTTAATAAATTTAATAATTGATAGAAAATAAAAAAAATGTAGAAAAATGCTTTTCAAATAAATGAAATAAAATACTAACAAAAATATAAAAATACTTAATAAATTAAAAGTATTTTAATAATTTAAAATGAAAACAAAAAATGAACATGTAAATATTCATCATATTTGATTTTAAAAAATTAAGTATTATTCATACATATATTTATAATTAATTTTTCACTTAAAAACAGATAAGTTTAGACAATATCAGTTGTTTATTTTTCATCTTAGTTTTAAGACAAACTACTATTATAAATTTTAGTTTTCTATAAAGTTATATTATTTTAAATATTTTTTTATAAGTGATTTATTTTTTTAAACTATTATATTGTAATTAATTTACATAATGTTATATTGGTAATGCATGTTGAAAAAATGTAGTATTGTTACTATTAGTCTCAAGTCTTTAGTTAATAATGTTATGTTTTTAATCAACTAACTATATTTTATTGTCAATTAACAGTAATCGAGGATTCAGTAAAACATGAAAAAATTGAATAATAATAATAATAATAATAATAATAATAATAAATAATAATAACAGTAGTAATAATACTAATCTAATAGAAACATGAATGGTGAAAACTTTATAAAATTGTGATAATTGAATGATAAAAGATGTAAAAATTTAGTCAAGTAATAGAATGTTCGGTTTGTGTTTACTATCCACATCCGAAACCAAATTCATGAGAAGTATATCAATATATGATAATTTTATTATCCTCGATTTGTAAAAACTTTAAACCACTAAAAAATGACAATATATGATCATTTTAAAAAAATCCTATATAGTCAATTTAGAAAAATGTATGATTGAGGATCAAATTAAAAAAAAAAAATTAGTTGAGAACTTATTTGAAAGATTCCAAATAGTTGAATGACCAATTGAATAATTTAACCTATCTACAATAATGACAAATTTTGATAGTAAATACCTTAATATCATGATCATTTAAAAAATAGTAAATTAAATGATAAAATGGTAAGTGCAAGTGCTGTAGGCTAGCAGCATATTCAATTATACGTTAGTGGACTAGTGGTATATATGCCAAGTTTTAATTAAATGAATTTGTCACGCTGGAAAAATTATCATTCGCCCAAATTCAATTACTTTTAGAAAGTGAATAACTTTTTATTTCTTTTCATATACATAAAGCCTTTATTCAATTGGTTAGCAATTTGTGCCACTAATTAAGTAGTTTAGGTTCAAAGTTCAGTTTGGACATTGGACTCTGAACTTTGAACAAGCTATACTGAGAGAGAAATAATTACACTTTCCATAGTGTTATTTTTTTTCTTTGTGCTATATATAATTTATAGAAAAATACACAAGTTGTACTGAGTTGTATTTGGATAAACTCATAATCCTATTCAATAATATAAAAAAAATTAAGTTCGATTAAATTTATGTTATTTTTATTATATTCAATTCAATCAAATCCAATTTACCTTTCATAGAATTGGGTTGATTAGGCTATAGGTTTTGAAAACTATATATTTTTTTTTAATTTGTAATATTTAAGTATTTTTTTTAAAAATCAGAATAATATTTTAAAATATATATTATATAATTTTGTAAGTAAAGCTAAAGAAAAAGAAAGTTATTGCTTAGTTAAGTATTAAAACTAAAATAAGTTAAAGATAACAAATAATTAAATTATCAAACAATGATTATTTTCTTATAATAATTTTAATCAAGTTGGATTCCATTTCTAGATTTTTTAACATAAATGATTCTATCATCCTAACTTACAATTTTTTATTACTATTAAAAGTTATGGTTTAAAATAGATGAATAACATTCCTAAAATTTTACATTCTTAATTAAATCTCTTAAGACTCCTCCATCAATTTATTAGAGAGTCACAACACTTAATTTATTTGTAACAGAGGATCATTAGGATCATCATAGATTTTAAAACAAAATATCACACAGAAAGGTAGGTTAGAGTATTAAAAGATATAATCATAAATTTAAGTTTATATTTCAAATAAATTGCAAACATATGATTTGGTCTAGTTAATTATTTTCACACTGTAATGCAGTCATATGAATATCATTTAACTCTCGTTACTTAGTAATTTTCATCTATATAATCCCAATATACCAATAGAGTCAAGATATCTTCTTATTTATCAAATCTATAAACAATGTGCATTCTAAACAATCTCAACACAAATACTATTTCAAGATTACCATTTAACACCATTCATCATTTACCATATGCATCTTCATAAACTTCAAAATCAATACCAACACATACATACTCATAAACATCCTTCTTCATTCAATACAATCCATCACATTTTCACATATTTCATAATTATAGATCACACATCATATATAAGCTTCATTTTTAATCCACTAAATCCAATACAAGTTTTATTAACAATAAAATATAAGAACTAGAAATAACTATTAACATAAAATTTTAGAAATTCATAAGAAATTTCAAATAAGAGAAAAAGAGGAATGAGAGAATTCTAAACTAGGTCATCCCCAACACCACAAGGCTCGCACTCGACGTCAACCTACCCGAGGAGAATACACCCAGTGTCACAAAGTTTGCATCTGGCGCCTACACTTGGAAGATCAATTTTCTAAAGATTCAAAACATAAATTTTCTCAAGAGGTAGTCATCTATCTACTTCAAACACTATCAATTTATCATCAAAAAATTTCTTTAACATCAGAACAACATGAATATACCAAATTTATCTACTATACTATCTCTAAGTTCTCTAAATAAAATTTCAATCTAACAATTCAATTTCAATCATCAACAATCCCTACAACAGTAACAATGAAATAATTAGAACTAAGTCATCATCACATTTAGATCTTTTAATCTAGAGTCTATTGAAAAAATAAATAAATAAAACTAGCTTCCCTTATCTGAATTCACAAAGAGCTTCAAAATTTTCAGAAATCACAAGGATACCCTAACCTGCACCACAAAATCCTGATCAACAATTTGGACATATCACTATATCCTAAACTAACAGCGACTCATCCTGAAGATAAAAATGCTGCATGCGAACACCATCTACCTAGGTAAACAAAAACTCAACCCAAGTCCAAAAGAGAAATGAACAAAAATGAGCTTGCTCTAAATAAACTTTCAATTAGGCAGTCTTACTCTAATCACCGTTAGGAGTCTAAAGGTGTCCTTTAGTCTTACTCTAATCACCGTTAGGAGTCTAAAGGTGTCCTTTAATCATCGATTTGATGAAGGATGAGATCAAAATATAGAGAGAAGACATGGAAGAAAAAAAATCTATTATGGAAAAATAGTGATTATATTAAAATGAAACTTGAATAACTGATTTTTCTATTTATATGAATTTTTTTCTATAATAAAATATTCAAATATCATCTTAATTATACCACTTCTAATCTATTAGAATCTTATACTAATAATTATCATGTTTTCATTTAAAAAAATTATATATAAAAGAATTAAAATAATTTTATTCTTTATTTCTTTAAAATCGTTACTCTACAATATAGATCCTCTAACTTTTCTCTACTTTCTATTTAGAAATAATTGATGTTCATATAACTTTTTACCTTTCTCAAGTCATAAATTATGAGATAGCTAAGAGCATATATGTCAAAAGTGGAAATAGTACAAGGACAATTCAGGAAATGGATAGGAAGAATAATAATTTTGTTACAAAGAATAAATAGGTGTCAAGTGATGCAAATTGTGGGCAATAGAAAAGGTGTAAGAATTTGGATAGCCAATTCACTCATGAAGGATTATGGATTTTGTGTGAGGAATAGTATTAGATATATAATATTTGAGAGGAGAGAGAAAAGGAGAGAAATTGTTATATTTTGTTCTTCTCTCTATTATCTCTAGGAATGTTATCTTTTTTGTTCTTCTCTGTTGGGTATATGTTCTTATCTGCTTGTCTTCCTTATAATATAACCACTAATACAATAATACATACAGAGATTTATATACTTTCTCCAGTTATCAATTGTTCATCCTTTACAATTTTATTTTTGATATTACCTCATTACATTGGTGCTTTCATTGAGAATTTAGGGTTTAGAATTTAGAGTTTAGTTATCAAATGTTTATCCATTACAATTTTATTTTTAATATTGCCTCATTACAATATCCTACTTAGCTAATAGAACTTTGATCAAGGTAATTTTTTTTGTTTTCTTTGATTTTAATCCTCTTATTTCTCTTACCTCCATGCATGTGGTATAAGAGTTATTATGTGTATGATCGTTGAAAAAAAGATAAATCTTTATTAATCTAAATTGTGTATTCATTTGTTAGGTTTGATTTCTCAAGGGTGATTTAGAGGATTATAAGCATAAACTCATTCTTCGTATTAAGCCATAAACTTCTTCAATAATCAATTTATTATCGAGTAAGCAAAACTAACATTTATTTGAATTAAGTTACAAGAGTAGAAAACAAAGTAGGAAGATCAGATATAAATTTTACTGGGAGTCAATTGTATGAAGGAAATGAAACCAATATAAATGACTTGAAATCAAGCAAAATTATTTTTGGCTTGACAATATTTAGAAATAATATTTTTTTGAGAAATTTGTTTGGCTAAATTTCTAAAATAACTTAGTTTAATTATTTATTCATATAATTTAAAGAATTGTGTTATATGATTTTTAAATTATTTTAATATTCTTATTAATATGTTTATAAACGTTATGTTTTAAATCGATGAGATATTTATATTTTATTGATAACTCAAGTTATATAGATAAAAGTATCAAGTGATAATAATCAATGAAGATTCTCTACTATTTAGTTGTTGGAGTAAAGAGCTGTTGCATATTTAATAAAATATGTAAGCCATAACTTTATTGTACGAGAGTTACTAAATGAGATTTATATTATAAAAAATGGAATTTCAAACATACAAAATATAAAGTATTTACATTAATTAATTGTAGAATCTTATAATTTTTTGAATGAGATTATTTAACAAATATATTTGATTATCTTTTTTGTTTAATAAATTAATTAACAGATTAATAAATATAAAATGTGTTAAATGGTTAGTTTACTATTTATGTACATGTGTTGTTTTCTACTATAATAATTGTATTTAATACATGTACTTCTTTTTGAATTCCCATGAAAAGAGAATTATAAATCTGTTTATATTTTAGTGCTTTTAGCTTGTAATAAAAAGTATAAAAAATTATGTTTATATATTGTCTATTTAATTATTATAATAACTATATTGAGGTTATTACACCATTATTGAGAAAGTAACTCACTTTTGGTTTGAGAAAGTTGAATTTAATCATATAAAAAAATCAACCCAACATTTTCAAATTAAATTAGATTAGATTGTATTACCATATTATTTAAGCCACTATAACACCTCTAATATGGTTCCGGTAAAGTTATTGCACTAACTTCTATCCTAGGTTCACTTATATATTAGAATGCCACCTTTCAATATGTGGTGTGAATTTTTGGTGTTAAGTTTATAGCTCTAAGGTTGTTTTCATTTCTCTTCCTTTATTTTTCCACAAGACTATAATTATTTCTATATCTCAAACCCTAAAAGAATTTTTAGAGAGAGTTAACACATTTTCATGACAAATCAAAGCTAGGAGAACAAGGTGTGAGCTTCGATGTTATAAGCCCCGAAAGAACTCTTTATCAGGTAAATTTGTTCTCATTTTCCATTTTCATTGAATTAAAAGTTTTGTATGATTATTTGGTGATAGTTTGCACTAAGTATGTTTACTATGCGAGATCATAGAACGAAAAAAAATGAAACATGGGATTTCATCTTAATTATCTATGCCATTAATATATTTGAAAATTTATCATTTTCAATGTTAATACTGATTTTATTTGAAAATTTTTGTTAAGTCTCTATTTTATTTTTTAAAATTACAGCCAAACAACTCGTGAACTGGACAGTTTTCATTTAAATCAAATAACTGACCTTAAAATAAATCGGTCTAAAATCTGATAAACTGGTCAAAATTGAAAAAATAATCAATAAAAACTCGTCAAAACCAATAAAAGTTTGTTCACAACTAGTCAGTGAATTATACAAAAAAAAAAAAATCTAAATAAAATATTATTTTGACTTTTTTTCTCTTAAATATTAAATTATTTTTATTTCTTTTCAATTCTAAATTTAAATTTGTTGTTAAAAAAATTATTTTGTACATTTTCAAATTAGACCTAAGTATATGGTAAACGCTGAAAACTTATAAAATATGTCGTTAAGGTTTTTAATATTATTAAATTATTATGATGTTATATTTCTATGGTATTATTTTACTAGTACTTGTTTTTCAACTACTTATTCCAATATTTTCACATCATAACATGTATTAGCTCTCATTTCCATTTATGTCTTGTTTTTATTTACTTAGACTTATGCAAGAATAAGTGTCTTCTAGTGCATATTGAGATTATTATTATTATTATTATTATTATTATAATACTATGTTATGCTAGAACTGAAGAACCTACCCTAGTTTCCTATACGTTATGTAAGTTATACACCAACCAATTATGGATACATAGCAATTTAAAAAATAATTAGTGATCCATATGACTATTTGCCTTTTCAAAAGAGAAAAAGAGAAAGAAAACTAATCCATGCCTCGAATACATCTTTGATACGTAATAACAAGAGTTTTGGATCTAGTAATTGTGGAGGACGCACATGAATTGAAGTTCCAAAAGTATTTGTAATATATTCATGAACACTACTTTTATTTTCACAAATCACATCGTGTCCGTACTATATCAAATATAGAGTTATAAGGTTTCAATTCTAGTAATTGTGGAGGACGCACTTGAATTGAAGTTCCAAAAGTATTTGTAATATATTCATGAACACTACTTTTATTTTCACAAATCACATCGTGTCCGTACTATATCAAATATAGAGTTATAAGGTTTCAATTCTAGTAATTAAATGTTAAGTATGAAATAAATTACCTTAAGAGGAAAATATTTTATATATATATTTATTAATCATTATTTTCAATCACGAATATTCTATATCAATATTAGAATTATATATACACAAACTTTAGTTATCATCTAAGAGAACAAAATAACTATTGTATATACGTAGTAACAATTTATCCTTAAGATATACTATTGAATTTGATCATTATCAGTTAATTTGTTCATTTTTTTTTATCCCGGTTAGTTTTTCCTAATATTTTATAAATATTTTCTTGATTTATGTTTTAAAATTAAATCCTTTCTTATCATTGAATATCAGGATATAATTTTTACAAACGAAAAAGAAAAAGTTAAAAACTACCAATTGGATAAAACATATTTTTTCGCTATGTCTAATATAATTATATCCTATTATTTAATAATAATAATAATAATAATAATAATAATAATAATAATAATAATAATAATAATAATAATAGAAGAGATTCAAATAAAAGCTTTTATACTACGTATGCTTGAAATTTTTGTATTTTTAGCTTTTTATATAGTTTTTCATACTTTATCATATCACATATTCATTTATTGCCATGGTGACCTAAAATAATACTCATTTCTTAATATATATATATATATATATATTATCATCCATGAATTATCCGTACATGAAAGCTTGAAAAATATCTCAACATAGTGGAAGCAAATAGAGGTATAAGATTATATAAATATACAACATATCAGTAGATGTTAATTTGTGTATCACAATCCCAATTATCATTTTGTTTAAGTGCTGATTGGTATCACATGCTACTTATTCAAAATTAGTGTTATTATTATTAAATACTAAAGTGGTGCGAAGTGACGCAAGTGCAAGTATGTGTGAGAAGCATTTGTTTTTCAATTAAAAGGCAATGCTCCTGGTACATCCTAGATTAAACAAAAATATTTGTCAGTATTCAAAATATCCTGTGCCTTTAATTGAAGGGGAAAAAAGAGTAAATTTTTATGCCATTATTCTGATTGGAAGCTATTAAAGTTGGTGTTTATAGCTTCTTTATTCCAGTGTGCATATTTATAAAAAGAGGGTCACATTTCACCCATTGGTGTGAAGTGCCTTGAAAAGTTTTCAGCTCTGAGGTTGCTGCAATTCGACCTCTTCCAACTTTTTTTCTTTTTGAGGTAAGAATAGGATGTGCAATGTGTAATACATGCTTGTGTTGTTTTCCTGTTCAAGTTCTAATGAATCAAATGGGGTATTATGTGATGGTGATGTTGTTGCCAATATGCTAAATTATTACATACTTAACTGAGTCAGTTTGTTACTTATGGTGTTTTCCTATTCTGGCTTTCATTTTGAAAAATTAACCAAAAACACAATAGAAACTTTGCTTTTCTTTTTTCTGAAAGAAGTTGTGGAACTTACCAGGTTTCATGCATTTTGAGAAATTAAAAAAAAAAAAAAAAAAAAA
>Ga0209489_101070_pt1 | contig 55617 bp, 23 predicted proteins | sample SiratrowhiteBW_FD_187527 | JGI IMG/M metagenome (GOLD analysis project Ga0209489, IMG submission 187527) | Root nodule microbial communities of legume samples collected from California, USA - Siratro white BW (SPAdes) (version 2) | ecosystem: Host-associated > Plants > Roots > Nodule | place... | reverse complement strand
CAATACCCTTGATTTTTATTATATATACGAGTGTGCCTGTGGGGATAAATATAGATCAATTCATTCTATTTACAATTTGTATGTATAAAATTGTATTTGTCATATTATCTTCTCATCATAGAAGTAACAGTGACTTATGTAATTAAGAATTTAAAAACTAAAATATCTTTATTGATTTATAGATAGAATTAAACTAAATAATTTTGAGTTTAAATAAGGTGATCCTCATTGAGCTAAAGAAGAGATTGGGTTTAGCCAAAGGATGCTGGCCTAAATCATTGCTAAAGGTGTTGTGGACATATAGGTGTACGCTCTAATCTTCGACTAAAAAGACGTCATATAGCCTGACATATGGCACAGATGCCATGATCCCAATAAAGGTAGGAGTTCCAACATTAGTCGACAACTCACGGATCTGACACTGAACAACGAAAGTTTGACCGCCAACTTAGATTTCATCAGCGAACTTTGGGAAAAAGCCAGAATTAGAGACGAAGCGGGGAAGTTACGAGCAGCGAGGCGTTACAACTCCAAACGGAATCCAAGATCTTTCCAAAGAGGAGATCTCGTCTGGCGGATGCGAAGCAATGTGAGAAGAGACGAAGGAAAGTTCTCCAACTGGAAAGGACCCTTCCACGTCACAAGCGCAGCTGGAAAGGGCGCCTACCGATTGGAGGCCCTGTATGGAAAGGCCATACCCAGGACATGGAACGCAACACACTTGAAATTTTACTTCAGTTAGTCAAGTATGTCAAGAACTCGGTGTAATGCGTAAATTAGTAAAGCAACTCCCTTTTATCTCTTCTTAATGTGTTATTAGTTCAACAAGAATGGGAATGAGTCGCCCAAAAGGGTGACCTCCCATAACTCGCCTGGGGAATGAGTCGTCCAATGCAACCTCCAACAACTCATTTGGGAAATGAGTCGTCCAAAGGGGCGACCTCCCATAACTTGTGTGGGGAATGAGTCGCCCAAAGGGCCAACCTCTTATAAATCATTTGACGAATAAGTAGCCTAACTGACGAAGTACTCGCCCATGCATAACTCTTCGTATATCCAACAGCTTACTCAAAACTAGTAGGTCCAATAGTTCGGTAAGCTTAAAATAAATGCGAAAAAACTAACATATAATAAATATAACAATAAGCAAGACAAAGAGAAATTATATTTATCAAGTGTCATAACAGGCGGTCAAAATGTATATAGGAAATGTCTGAAAAGCCTAACAAATACTTTGTCAAAAAATGAATAAGAATGGTTAACTAAACATCTGTCCAAAAGGTTGTCCCTGGCGACTTCACCAAAAACTACTTAAGCCCAGCTCAGGGAGCTAGGGTGTCATCTCCTCGTTCGACGACTCGCCCTCAATGACAGTTGTTTCCTTGTGAGCAGTCTGGGCAGTGTCGCAATCGAGATCGCGACGAAGACGGTGATCCGAAAAATTAGTAAGTTTTCAATACAGAAGAGTCATCACCATAGTTTTATGGAAAACTATGGAAAAACAAAGATAGGGCTAGTTTGCAAAACCGAATCTAGGTTTGTGAGTCAGTTACATGTGGGAAGGTATTAGCACCCACATAACGTCCGTCTTACGACAGTACCTTTAATTAAATAAGTATAATGAGTGTGGTTTTGAAAATGTTTATTTTTCTCAAAAAGATAAATTAAAATGCAAATAAGAACATTTTTAATTTTTTAGAGCTCGACAAGATTTGACCTTGCTTCTACGAATTTCTATCGGGAATGAAAAATCAGGATTACGTAGTTCTTCAGGTAGAAAATTGTTTTATTGGATGTTCGATATATTTCTTTTTATTTTGAAAATTTTATATTTTTTATTTTTTTAGAAATATTTTATATTTTTTTTAATTCTTTAAAAATTAAACTTTATTTTGGATATTGCTTGATGTATACTACCCTTTAATATCCCAAATAAAGTAAAAACTTTTTGAATTAAATTACGCATAACGCAAACGGTCATTTAGAAATTTTATCGAAATTTATTTCAAATACAAACAAATATCTTATTTATAAAAGAAACAAGAATTGAAATATAAAATAACTTAAAAAAAATGGTACTGATAAAAGTGTTTGCAAAGAATTATTAGTAAGTCAAAACCTCAATAACAAAATATGCCGAAGTTCTTTTTTTTATGTAAAATGGGCTAAAGGCCAAAATTGACTTTTTCTTCATGGTGCCCTTTTTCAATTTGGTTGTTGGGGTCTGTTACAATACCCTCTTGGAGAGCCACCTTGTCCCCAAGGTGGAAGGAAGGGAAGGTCAGCATCAACTTCTCAGTCAACTCCCAAGTGCTGTCAAAATCAGGTAGATTCTCTCACTTCACTAATACTTCCAGAGCTCCCTAATTGTTGTAGCGCTCAGCTAAGACTTGCTCAGGCTTAACAACAAGTTCCCCTTCCTCAGTAAGTGTAGTAGGCAAAGGTTGAAGCTCCAAAAAAGAACCTATACTTTGTTTAAGAAGGAAAACATGAAAAACTAGATGCATCTTCGATGTCTCTGGTAGCCTCAACTTGTATGCAACGGTTCCAACTCTTTCAAACACTTTAATTGGACAATAAAAGCGAGTTGTGAGCTTCTGATTAGGTCTAGTTGCAAGGGATTTCATGCGATAGGGATGAAGCTTTAAATATACAAAGTCGCCAGTCCCTCATTAGGGTTTTCTTTCTGTTTTGTGTCCATCGTCTTTCAGACTCCTCCATCCTTTCATACTCCTCCAATTCTCCTCACTGTAAGTTCAATTTATTTCTCTTCCCTGTCACCACCCTCTATATCTTCCGCTCCTCCATCCTATTAGCAACTGCGATTTTGCGCTTTTACTTCTTTTCAATACCTTGTGATTACTCTTTTCCTTCTTCTAGAGTTTCGTTCTCATCCTCTCCTAGAATGAGTACTGAAATTTTCTTCTCTTCTCTTTCTTTTTTATCCGTTTCTCCCTAGAACCTTAAGAGAACCAATTGTCTTCTGTAATTCGAGAAGGAGATGAAAGGATGAATAGAGAGCGTTCTTGCATGTCCAAGTGTTGTCTTAGTGTCTTAGGTTATGTGACTTTAAGTGCTCTGGAAGTTTGATTCCAAGAATTGAACTTCTTGTTAAGGTAACTCTACCTGTATAAGAAAATTTTGCAGGATGGACAAGACAATTTCCTGTTAGAAAGAAGGAATGCTTCTGTTGAGGAGAACAGTGCAGAGAGAATTAAGCAGTGTAGAGTGCAAAGGAAGCGATGCATAGGGAGGAACGGCCCTAACTCTTTCGAGCACTTTAAATTGACCATAAAAGCGAGTTGTGAACTTCTGATTGGGTCTGGTTGCAAGAGATTTCATGTGGTAGGGATGAAGTTTTAAATATACAAAGTCGCCAGTCCCTCATTAGGGTTTTCTTTCTGTTGTGTGCCAATCGTCTTTTAGACTCCTCCATCCTTTCATACTCCTCCAATTATCCTCACTATAATTTCAATTTATTTCTCTTCCCTGTCACCACCATATGTATCTTCCGCTCCTCCGTCTTATTAGCAACTGTGATTTTACGCTTTTACTTCTTTTCAATACCTTGTGATCACTCTTTTCCTTCTTCTAGAGTTTTGTTCTCCTCCTCTCCTCTCCTAGAATGGTACTGAAATTTTTTTCTCCTCTTTTTCTTTTTTATCCGTTTCTCCTCCCAGAACATCAAGAGAACCAATTGACTTTTGTGATTCGAGAGAAGGAGATGAAAGGATGAATAGAGAGCGTTTTTGCGTGTCCAAGTGTTTTCCTAAAGTCCTATGTCATGTGTTGGAGGTTTGATTGTAGGAATCGAACATCTTGTTAAAAAAACTCTAGTTGTATAATAAAATGTTGCAGGATGGACAGGACAATTTCCTGTTAGGAAGAGGGAATACTTCTGCTTAGGAGAACAGCACAGTTCAAAGAGCATTGAGGAGTGCAGAGTGCATAGGAGCGGTGCATAGAAAAGAGGAGCAACGTGCTAGTCATATTTCTTTTCTTTTTTATCATTTTTTATTATTATTTTGAAATGCAATTAAAATAATTTTTAAATTAAAATAAAAAGACAAATATATATATATATATATATATATATATATATATATATATATATATATATATATATTTAGAAAGCTAAACATAATGTACGAAGTCACGACTCCTGGACCCAGTCTCACCCACTAACACTACCATCAAAATTTTCCAGTGTTCAAGAATTAACTTACCATACCATAATCTGTTACAATAACCGAGACATAATCTGAAGGAGTAGCATCATACCTGTCAGGAAAAATAAATCAGTGGTAATCTTTTCTCGGGGGATTGTGTTAACACAAACAAAATATCTTAAGCTTACATCAAATTCAAAAGCCTCAAATTGTCTTCACTGGCCCAATTATCTAGATAATTGACATCCATTCGTCCAGGAACCCTGGCAATAGCATCTGGGTCCCCTGCAAGCAATTGAAGTTTATCAACAGACAGCTTCCAACCCTTTTACCAAAGTATGAGAGCAGGTATAAAGCCAACGTTTAAAAGTGCTTGAATTCAATGGAATTGAGATGAATATGCCCCATTTTTTTTGCATAAACAATACTTGCTGCAAAAGAAAAAGTCTCTCCGAATCCCCCTTCTAGAAACATAAAGAAAGTTTAAACCCAAGTGAAAATTCAACATATTTACAAGCTGTTACAACAAAATATACCTAGTTCGTTAGAACATATTGAATCCAGTAGCACCCTTTCATGAAATTTATATGCTTCACAACAGATCAATACAGGAACACGAAATGCATGAGCCACCATTGCCACACAAGAAGTCCCAACCCTTGAATATACAGTTCCATTAGACAAAACTGCAGAAGCTCCCAGAAGAACTCGTGTGACCTCATGCATGATATAAGAAACAGCATTTATATGAGTATATGTGCAATTCAGACCCTTAGCCACTAGCCTACGAAGCAAGGCCTGACCTTCAAGCCTTGGCCGGGAATCTACCACGACAACACGGAAATGTTTTCCCAGTTCATGGGCATATAAAAGAATCATCTCAACAACACAAGACAATCCATATGTGAGAAGCACATCCCCATCCTTAATCTTTGTAAAAGCATGTCGGACAATCACCTTATCAGCAAGAATTATTTTTTCATTTATAAACCGGTCAATATCTGAACACAAGGTTGTTTTTGCCTCAAACTCAGTGTGATTTAAAGACAGTTTGACAATACGACTCTTTACAAACCTAATTGCATTTCCCATGCTCATAGATAGTGGTCTGCATTCAGTAAAGAATGAAACATAACTGTTGACTTTTGAAGTCAAATCCCTAACAATGGCCTTTTCATGATCTGTGCAGTAATCTCTAATTGCATCTTGAAGTGCTCTTAGCATTGCTATACAACGAGCATTACCCCCTGATATCTCTCCTGCCGAATAACGCTGTCCTACCTGAAAATTAAATAACACAAAAATGAACACCATGTCTGAATTGCTATTTATGTCTTAAGTTTACTTTCATACATACAAAGCTCATTTAAATTGAAGAACTACCTATGCTGTTCAAATCTCCAAAAACAATTTCATGTCAAATCTGACTCAAACATACTAATGAGTCTGACAGTATTCAAACCAATGGCTACAGTATCTTAAAAAAAAAAAATTAAGATAAATGGTTGGAATGAGTATTTTGATGTGAATTCTCATCCAAAGGAAGAAATGTAAATGTTCAGCATACCGAGCATACTTACATCAGTGAACATACACATTTGAAGCATGCAAACAAAGGACATACAGTTTAAAAATATTCCATAGCATCAAGGTCTTAAAAAATAAACCACAAGGCATTAAAAGTAGTGAGATTCACTATGAAATGAGAATAATTAAAAGACAAGTCGACAACAGAGCAAACATATGCAACCATAAATAATGAACTATCATGAATAAACAGTCGTCAGCATTTATTTTTAGAACACAATTGTAACTGCCCTGGTCTACAATCTCATGTGAATTATTTCCAAAAGAGTACCTCAAATACAGACGGGTGCACTAAACCAAGGTGGAAAAACTTTGATTCAAGATTAGAAAGCTTAGTCCCATGATCATATTGAGGCAAATGCTGAAATAATTCAACTCTGGTTCTAGATTTAGTTGGATTGACTACTGCACGCCTTCTAGCCTTTTCCATTCGGCTTTCATCATCAAATTGCATTTGTGGAGGAGGAGCATCCTTTTTCCTGTCTTTATCCAAAGGGCGGTCTCCTGCTTTTTTATCAGCAGCCACTGGAGACGAAGGACCAACTTTCTTTTGTGAAGACTGCTTTGTACTTTTACCCGTGGCAGCTCCACCAGTTCCAGCAACAGCCTGACTTCCCTCAGCTGTACAGAAAATGTGACCAAAAGCATAAGTGCAAGTACACAAACTCTATGAAAGGAAACAAAACAAAATAATTAAAGTTCCTGATTATTACAACTGCACTATATATTGCAGAATTCCATATCTCTCTTTCACGGCCAAGGCCAAACATAGGACATAACGCAACTTAATACAATTTTATAGAATTTAATCAAATACTTTCAGAAGACATAGTAAAAGGGACACACTTAAAACTTCCTAAAATTATGTGAGTTTCATTGTAACAAAGGATTCATAGTCCAACATCACTCTAAAATTCCAGTAAGAAAACAAGAATAGTACAACCTAAACATGTTATAATTTATAGTTTAGAAAATAAAAAATCTTATCCAGTGAAGTAATGAATCAACAAATACCATCTGAACTATATATTATGGACCATGATTTAATCAATTATACCTATAAAGTTAGTCGTGATCAAAGTTCAAGGGAGGGAACAAATTGCAATTAACACAAAAAACCCTAATCAACCTTTAGAACCAGCAGCTTTAGCAGCTCTCTGTGCTTCCTGCAAGGCCCGTCTCTCTGCCTTGGTAGTTTTTTCTTTCAGCGGCTTTGATCTCGGTTTCAGAACCTTTTCCTCTCCCTCTTCTTGTTTTTCTAATACATGAAAAAAAAAACAATAAATAGAGTATAATCCACAAATCGTGCATGCACACCAACAGTAACACCAAATAAATGCGAATTCCGTATGTACCAATGCCAGTTTCAATGTTTAGGTTTTCCGAGGGATCGTTGCTCCGACATGCCACTTGACCATCGACGGAAGTCTGCACGGAAAGATGACGTGGCGACAGAATCGTGTGAGAGTCGGTGGTGGAGGATTCGGGAACAAAGAAACCCACTCGACGAATTTTGGGATCGCCATGGCTGCTTGGAACACGAGTTACATCCATGTGAAGATGAATGAGGCAAAATGTGTTTCAGTTAACTGAAGATTTGGAATTTCTTATGGAAATGGGAAATTAGGGTTTGTGTTCATTTGAAATTGAAGAATTCTTAGTTTACAAAAGTTGCGTTATGACCACGTTCTGTTTCGGCCGTTATTTCTTTGTCCTAGGGGCGGGAATCCAAATTAATTTTATTTATTATTATTAAAATTAATATCTCCTGCAGACCAGACTCAAGATAATTTTGTTTTAATTTTTTTTATGTGTAATGAATAAGATAACTTTTCCTTACAATTATAAAATTCAAGAAAGTATAAAATTATAATAAAACAATATATGAGATTAATAGTTTTCTAATATACGAGATTTGCCCATTTTTTATTCGGTAACAAGGACGAAACTAAGATATTTTTGTACTTTTTTAAAATAAAAAAATGAGATTTGCGAAATTGGTGCGCTAAAAAAAGAAAATCAGAGTCTCTTAGTTTGGTCAGATTGTATGATAGAAAAGTAGGCCAAATTCCGTTTTGGTAAAACTTCAAATTATCATAAGTTTTGCTTTTCTTGTTAGTACTGGACATATTCTATAGGATTTTTGGTTAAGAAAATGAGATTTACAAAATTGATATTAAAAAAATACTAGAGTCTCTTTGTTTTATCCAGTTGTAGGATAAAAAAATCGGTCAAATCTGATTTTGGTAAAACTTTAAACTGCTATAATTTTTTCCCTGTCTGTCAGAATTTAACATATTCTATATGATTTTAAGGTAGAAAAATGAGATTTACGAAATTGGTGTTAAAAAAAATACCAGAGTCTTTTGGTTTGGTCCTGGTTGCAGGATAGAAAAGCCGGCCAAATTTGCAAAACTTCAAACTGTCATAACTTTTGCTCTTCTTGTTAGAGTTGGACATATTCTATAGGGTTTATGGGTAGAAAAATGAGATCTACGAAATTGCTGCTAAAAAAAATACCAGAGTATCTTGGTTTGGTCCTGGTTGCAGGATACAAAAATCGGCCAACTTCGGTTTTTGCAAAACTTTAAATTGTCATAACTTTTGCCCTGCTAGTGAGAATTGGACATATTCTATATGGTTTTGGGGTAAAAAAATGAGATGTACGAAATTAGTGCTAAAAAAATACCAGAGTATCATGGTTTGGTCCTGGTTGCAGGATACAAAAATCGACCAAATCTGATTTTGGCAAAACTTCAAACTGCCATAACTTTTGTCTTGACGGTCAAAATTGGATATATTTTATATGGTTTTGGGGTATAAAAATGAGATTTACAAAATTGGTGCTAAAAAAAATACCAGAGTCTCTTGATTTGGTCCTGGTTGCAGAATAGAAAAACTGGGCAAATCCTGTTTTGGCAAAACTTTAATTTGTCATAACTTTTGCCCTTTTTATCAAAGGTGGACATATTCTATGTCGTTTTTGGATAGAAAAAATGAAACCTACAAAATTGGTATTAAAAAAATATCAGAGTCTCTGGGTTTGGTCATAGTTACAGGATACAAAAACTGGTAAAATCCGGTTTTGCCAAAACTTCAAACTGCCGTAACTTTTGCCATGTCTGTCAGAATTGAACAAATTGTATATGGTTTCGAGATAGAAAAATGAGATTTATGAAATTGGTGCTAAAAAAATACCAAAGTCTCATGGTTTGGTCCTGTTGCAGGATACCAAAACCAACCAAATCCGATTTTGGTTAAACTTCAAATTGTCATAACTTTTGCCTTGTTCTTTAGAATTGGACATATTCTATATGATTTTGGGGTAGAAAAACGAGATCTATGAAATTGGTGCTAATAAAATACCAGAGTCTCTTGGTTTGGTTCTGATTGCAGGATACAAAAACTAGCCAAATTTGGTTTTGGCAAAATTTTAAAATGTCATATCTTTTATCCTGCTTTTCAAAATTGGACATATTCTATATGATTTTGGGATAGTAAATGAGATCTACGAAATTGGTGCTAAAAAAATACCAGAGTCTCCTGGTTTGGTCCTGGTTGCAGGATACAAAAGTCGGTCAAATCCAGTTTTGGCAAAACTTTAAACTGTCATAACTTTTGCCCTACTTGTCAGAATTAGACATATTCTATATGTTTTCGGGTTAGACAAATGAGATCTACAAAATTGGAGCTAAAAAAAATACAAGAGTCTCTTGGCTTGGTCCTGGTTGCATGATACAAAAATCGGCCAAATTTGGTTTTGGCAAAACTTCAAACTGCCATAACTTTTGCCGTAATAGTCAGAATCAAACATATTCTACATGGTTTTCGGGTAGAAAATGTGATCTACGAAATTGATGCTAAAAAGAATATCAGCGTCTCTTGGTTTGGTCCTAGTTGCAGGATAAAAAAGTCAGTCAAATCATGTTTTGGCAAAACTTCAAACTGTCATAATTTTTGTCGTTTTTGTCGAAGTTGGACATATTTTATATAGTTTTGGGGGTAGAAAATGAGATCTACAAAATTGGGGCTAAAAAAAATACCAGAGTCTATTGAGTTGGTCCTGGTTGCAGGATACAAAAACCGGCCAAATCCGATTTTGGTAAAACTTCAAACCGTCATAACTTTTGTCTTGCTTGTCAGAATTGGACATATTCCATATGATTTTAGGATAGAAAAATGAGATCTACGAAATTGGTGCTAAAAAAATACGAGTGTCTCTTGGTTGGTCTTGGTTACAGGATACAAAAATCGGCCAACTCCAATTTGGGCAAAACTTCAAACTATCATATCTTTTGCCCTACTTGTTAGAATTGGACATATTCTATATGGTTTTGGGATAAAAAAAAATGAGATCTACAAATTTGGTGCTAAAAAAAATATCAAAGTCTCTTAGTTTGGTCCTGGTTGAAGGATACAAAAATCGGCCAAATCTAGTTTTGGCAAAACTTCAAACTCATAACTTTTGCCCTGGCTGTCAAAATTGGACATATTATATATGGTTTTGGGTAAAAAAAATGAGATATACAAAATTGGTGCTAAAAAAATACCAGAGTCTCTTAGTCTGATCTTGGTTGTAAGATACAAGAACCAACCAAATCCAATTTTGACAAAACTTGAAATTGTCATAACTTTTACATTGTTTGTTAGAATTGGATATATTCTATATGGTTTTGGGGTAGAAAAATAAATATAATTATTCTAATATATTTTTTAAACTTTCATCCTTTATATATATATATATATATATATATATATTAATGTTTTGAAAATTGAGCGGTTATTTGCTTGCTGGTCAATATTAGAATTGGATGTGCACTTGAACTTGTCATTTATATCTATATCCACTTAAATTTATATTAAGAAAATTTTGTTAGTATAATTAGTATCTAAAACATTTAAATCTTAACACTCATTCTGTATTAAGAAAATTTTGTTACTATAATTAGTATCTTAAACATTTAAATCTTACCACTAATTCTGCAAGACTGTGTGAGTTATATCGATTTATTCACACCCACGGTATTATTAAAAATAATTTTAATAAATTTTATGAACACCATTATTATTACTAAATTTTGCATCAAGGTTGAAAATTGTATAAAAAATTATATATAAAAGTACAAAACTATACAGATTATATAAAAGATAGATTTATAAGATTAGTTATTTATAATCTTCAATACCCTTGATTTTTATTATATATACGAGTGTGCCTGTGGGGATAAATATAGATCAATTCATTCTATTTACAATTTGTATGTATAAAATTGTATTTGTCATATTATCTTCTCATCATAGAAGTAATAGTGACTTATGTAATTAAGAATTTAAAAACTAAAATATCTTTATTGATTTATAGATAGAATTAAACTAAATAATTTTGAGTTTAAACTCAAACGAGTGGAACAAAATTTAACAAACAATATTGATATATAAACTAACAGACAATAGCGAGAAATCTCATTACAAGTGGATCTAATGTTGAGACAAATAAAAAAGTTTTCGGTATTTGAATTGAAGTCGTGGAGTTTTGGAGAGTGAGTTTAATATTTGAGTAGAAAATGAGCTCATAAACCCTTCTTGAGATGTTAAGGTGATGACGATAATGGAACATGAAAGTTTGATGCAAATAGGAGTGGAGTGAGGAGGAATATTACTGCCTGTCTCCTTTTTGAACGCTGAGAACAAAAATCGATTATACTAAAGACTCAAAAATATAGGTTCACATTTTCTAACCAAAATATGTTTAGCATAACTTCAACATTTACTCAATAAACTCACTAACCTTAACTCCTTAGCGACGAGTTATAAACCTCAATGCAAAAATATTAACCCCTTAATTCTTTTTTACACAAGATTTGCAGGAAGGAAAAGTGCTTAGAATGACCAAGAGATATGAAACTATATATAGAATCATATCCTTAAGTTGTTCAATCTTGAAGATAAAATTATGAAATCAGTGTTTCTAAATAATCTGAAGAATGGATAATCAAGCCATGCAATATAAAAACATCAATAAAGCACACAAGAGTAATTAAGAGATTTATATTGTAAAAGAAAAACTACGTATATAAGAGATTCATTACATCCAACTCCAACGAAAGGTAATTACTCCTAGACATTTGAAGTACAAGAATTGGCCAATAAAATGATAAATTTGAAGTGGGAAGTCCTTTAGGTGTTTTCCCTTCACATAATCTCTCCAAGGTGCCTTGGTTCGTTCTCCCTTCAAAATGTTCCCTTAATAGGTTGTTCTTACTTTTTAATCGTCTCCCAGAAAGTGGACTCTCATTGGACGGAAAACAATTTTTTAAACAATGCAAATCTTCATATTTCACTCAATGAATACACTTCTAGCCCAACAAGTTCAACGTTCTTCTCGACTTATCTATCATTGAGCGAGAATGTCTCAAATTAACTCGCTAAACTTCAAACTTTCGTTTCTTTACCAAAAATGATGAGAAATGTAATAATCACTTTTATATCCAAAAATGTTCAATCCATGTATTTCGCATCCAATCAACAAAGCTCATAGCATAAATACAAATAATAAAACACGTTATTATCACACTTTTCACTTATCAAACATAGTTGGATTCTTAAGTCCCTTATCCAGCTTTCTTTTAAGTCATTGTTTCTATCTGATGTCAAAGTACCATTCCTTATTTTGAGCTCAATGTGCCATCCTTGCTTTCCATCTTTGTATAGCAAAGTTCGCCTTCACCGTGTTTGCTTGCGACATATTGCAAACCTTGCATTGTTGTCCATGAGTATTTAAGAGTTTCCTTAACTGGTTTTGATACCTTTGATCATATCTTTTACTTTGTTGTCCTTGCACTTTGTTATCCACTAACATTTTTATATTCTCGATAATTGTTCGATCAAGTTATTTCTCTATTTTCCCTTCATCTCTCATATTTTTAAACTTTACAAATCAAAATATTTTTTCGTGCTCTATTACTTCTTTTAAGATAAAAATCTTCTAAATTTGATACTATCTTTAAAAGTTTTTAAAATATTCTTTTTAATTAAATCAATGTTGAACATACATTTAACAAATATATAAAATATTTTTCTAATTTATGTTTGAGATTAGCTACTTATAAAGAAACTGTAGTAATGGTTGAATATTATTTTTCAACCAAATATCAATGTTTGGACAAGTAATTTAGAGAAAACTTAGTGTATTTTATCATTACGAGATTTTGTGTGCTTAAAGAAAATTATGTTAATTAAAAGAAATACATTTTAAAAGTGCAACGATAATCGTCATCATTTTATCAATTGAAGAAAAAAAATCACTTAAAAGATATATTAAAATATGACAGACAAATAAATTTAACATTTTAGTCAAATAACCCACCCCTTATGTATAGGTATATGTTTTTTCTCTCTCTTCACAAATGTACTAAGAAATGAAAATGGACAAGATACTTTATTTGAGTAATCATTTTATCAATTCCAAAAATTCACTTAAAAGATACATTAAAAGATGACAGACAAATAAATTCAACATTTTAGTCAAATAACCCACCCCCCGTATGTATAGGTATATTTTTTTTCTCTCTCTCCACAAATGTATTAAGAAAAAGAAAATGGACAAGATACTTTATTTGAGTAATAAGTTGGTGAAATAATTTATTATTATATTAAATACATCAACATTCATATTTGAATACTTTTTATAAATTGCTAAAGAAAAAAATTTAATTAGCAAGTTAACTATAATCAACAAATTAAATACTTTTTCTTTTCAATTCAGTATTCACTTCTCTATAAATTTTTAGAATATTCTTCGAATAACTGATATTTACTAGTATATTAGTTTGATACAAGGCAATAGTATAGGGTAATCCTTTTTACGTTTTCTTTTATATTAAAGTATGGGAAGACTTAGGTTAAGAAATAATAATGGCTGTAATTAAATGAAGAGATAAAATAGAAAAAATAGTATTTATATTTCAAATATAAATTATTATTTCATTTTTACTACAGTAATTATAATAATTTTGCATTCTTGTGTTATTCATACTAAAATCCTTTTTTTAGAAAAAATTTAAAAACCTCATGGTCTTAATTTTATAAAAACCAAAAAGACGTGTTTATTCCCTCTTAATTGCCAATAAATCATGCAATCATATCATAATAATTAGAGTTGTCAAAATAATTTTCTTGCAACAAGTTATTCTTAAAAGTTCACAAAACAAACTAGATGAAACTAAAAAAATAAAATTATGATCTAAATTAAATTAAGTTTTTCTTTTCGGTCTATAACCTATATGACTTAAAGGAGGCCATCCATTTTATAAAAAAGTAAATAATTTTAAATAAAAAAATAACATTATTTTTTTAAAACATATGTATTATAATTTATATTTATTTATATAAAAATAATTATACCTAAATTTTAAATTTAGATTTCATAATACGGTTTAAATTTTATAATTTTTTTATTGAATTTATTAAATTTTTACTGCTTTTCAAAAGCAAACCAAAATTATTTGTTGACCCTGTAGCAGGTTGGTGAGACCAACAAAATTACATTTCATTTATAAAACGGAATACAAACTTTTTGAGTAATTTGTTACTTCCAACTAGTTTCGATTTTTTTCTATTTTGGTGTACTTTTTTATTTTAATGTTTAAAATGGGCAAAAGAAATTATTTATTAAAATAGACAAATTCTGTCAACTAGATAGGAATTGAAATTAATAAATCTTTCTACTTAAGCATGATTTCAGACTAGTCAAATATAAGTGACATGCTGACAATTTCAATTAAAGACATTAATGAAAATCCTTTTTCTCTCTCCAATCATCTTTTAATTAGTTGAGACTATGTTTGTTACGTTTAACCATTAACAAAAAATTAATAATAATAATAATAATAATAATTACATCATAATAATAATAATAATTAACAAAACTGTAACAAAAAAATTAAGTCATACAAATTGATTTTAATAAAGCAAAATAATATAATGATAATAATAATAATAACAAGAATAACTTTAATTAAATTCATATAAATTTAATTTAAATAATAACAATAATTAGAATAATAATAATTTTAATTAAATTCATACAAATTTAATTTAAATGATAATAATAATTATTGAAACAATAATTATAATTAAATCCATACAAATTAAATTAAAATAATAATAATAATCTATAGGGATAATAATGATAATAGTAATATTCTAACAAATACAATTAAAATAATAAAAATAATAATGATTATTATAATAATAAGATAATAATAACTTTTACAAATAAAGAAAATAATATTTAATAATATAATATTAACTATTCAAGTTGCAGTTGCAGGACTACCATGATCAGAAAGACAAAATGAACAGAAACTCTAACAATTATGTTTTCAATAAAGACAAAATGAATAGAAACTCTAACAATTATGTTTTCAATTATCAGGAACACAAAATGAACAGAGACTCTAATCATTAAAGTATCAACTATTTATACATACAAAAAAAAAACTTGATCAAATTAAGATATAAAAATTTATTATAAATTAAAACAAAATAATATAATGATTATAATGAAAATAATAATAATAATAATAAATTAATAATTTGATTTAAAAAATAATAATTATAAAATGATTAAATATTTGATGTGTTTCTTTTATTGTGACCCAGTTTCCCTTATTGTGACCCTCGTTAAGACAATAAGTATATTTTTTTTAGCCTATTTGAAATTGGCATCTCGCACAAGGTAGCCTCAGAGCTTGAAATTCTCCACAATGGCACCACCATTCATTTAATTTAGCACCACCATTCATTTAATTTAACTGTGAAAGACATAGGTCGGCGTCATTGGAGAGTGACCATCTCCTTGACATCAAACTCAGAGTTTTGGCTGTCATATCTTTCAACATGGCACATAACAGATTGTTGTTCATTTTTCCGTAGAATGGCAGTAATATCTTCTGGATATATATGACCTGCTCGTAACATGCAGTCAGCCTTTATGCCTCGTTGAACAAACCAATCTTTTATTGTTTCAAAAGTTGTCTTCACAAGTGATCGGGCACCCCTCAAAACAAAGTTTGTGCATTCTGCCAGGATTGTTGTCATATGGCCAAACCTTAGCCCCCATCAAATGCTTGTGTCTATTTTTCCGGCGGTATTTGATCGATCTAAGACAGACACTGCCTGTGGGAATTCTAATCGCATTGCATATAATTTGGCCATGACAGTTGATTGTTTCATCTCATATGTTGTGACAATTTAAAAAAAATAAATAAGGTAAAGGACTGAATTTGAAATAAAAAATAAAGAAAATATACCGATGTTGATTAATGATGAATTGTCGCTTTAACTCAGCATTTTTGAACTTCTTGTTGAAGTTGGAAGCAATGTGTCTTATGCAAAAGACTGAGGAAAGGCCATTTTCTTCCCCAAGCAATATTTGGAGATTGCAATGTTGACAAAATGACTTTTCCTCTGTCAGTGATTAGGCAAATATTTGGTTGAGGAGTGACATATTCACATAATAGTTGAAAGAACCATATCATTGCTTCTTTCATTTCTCCTTCAACAATGGCAAAGGCAAGTGGAAATATATTTCGATTTTCATATTGAGATATTGCTGTCAACAAAGTGCCCTGTGATATTTTCCAGTCAGGAATGTGCCATCTATTTGTACTATAGGCTTGCATTAGTTGAGGTCGTCACCGGGGTTATGATGTGATAAATAATGGTTAGAGTGCCTGTTCATTTAGTTGATACTCTAATGGTTAGAGTGTCTATTCATTTTGTCTTCCTGATAATGGTTAGAGTGTCTGTTCATTTTGTCTTCTGATAACTGAAAACATAATTGTTAGAGTGTGTTGATATTGTAATGGTTAGAGTGTCTGTTCATTTTGTCTTCCTGATGACTGAAAATGTTAATGGTAGTCCTGCAAGTGCAACATGAATAGTTAATATTATATTATTAAATATTATTTTCTTTATTTATAAAAGTTATTATTATATTAATATTATAATAATCATTATTATTTTAATTACATTTGTTAGAATATTACTATTATCATTATTATCCCTAAAGATTATTATTATTTTAATTTAATTTGTATGGATTTAATTATAATTATTGTTTCAATAATTATTATTATCATTTAAATTAAATTTGTATGAATTTAATTAAAATTATTATTATTATTTTAATTATTATTATTTAAATTAAATTTATATGAATTTAATTAAAGTCATTCTTATTATTATTATTATCATTATATTATTTTGTTTTATTAAAATCAATTTGTATGACTTAATTTTTTTGTTACAATTTTGTTAATTATTATTATTATTATTATTATTATTATGTACTTATTATTATTATTATTATTAATTTTTTGTTAATTATTAAACGTAACAAACAAACATAGTCTCAACTAATTAAAAGATGGTTGGAGAAAGAGAAAGAATTTTCATTAATGTCTTTAATTGAAATTTCCAACACGTCACTTGTAGTTGACAGCCTGAAATCATGTTTAGGTGGAAGGATTCATTAATTTCAATTCTTATCTAGTAGTCAAAATTTATTCATTTTAGTAAATAATTTTTTTTTAGTAGTTACACTTTGACAACTACACCTGTCACACACCCACTTTACAACCTTACATGGGGCTGATGTGGCCAAAATAAATGACGTGTAAAAACAATTCTTGCGTGGCACTGAGAATATTTTTAGGGTTTATTTTTAGGGTTTATATGTTTGGGATTTTTATCTAGAACGATGTCCAACTTATTCTATCAAGGGTTGAGAAACACTGAGTTAGAATCTCAGATCTCTTGAATCTCGCCACTACTGTTGTTGCTGCCACAGTCGCCGCCGCTGCTGTCGCCGTCGTCGCTTGCCACCGTCAATTCTCTCACCACCGTCGCTCGCCACCGTCGATGGTCTCCCACCGTCGCTCGCCACCGCAACCACTGTCACACGAAATCTCCCTTATGCAAATGGGTGCACTGAACTCCTATCACATTTCAAATTTTAAATTTAGATACTTAAAATCCAATTATGTTATTTCATTACAAAATATCCTAAATGTCCTTTTCAAAAAAGTTCCGTGTTTTACCCTTATTCACGTGTATAATTATACCACCTTAGCAGTTGGCATCTGGTTATATGCCAGCTGTGGTTGTCAAAACAAAGTTTTCCTTTTTTTTTTTTTGCCCATTTTAGGCATTAATGTAAAAAATTACACCAAAATAGGAAAAAAGGGGAGAAAAAAAGCCTTTGATAACTTTAATAATAATCATCCATCATTTTGTTCAAACGCTTCTCCTCCCTCCATTTATCCAATTTCATTTTTCCATTCTAATTATTAGTTTTACTTTATGATATGTGAAAAGAAAAAGAAAATACAGGAAAGAAAATGAAAAAAAAAAGAAGACAGATAAAGTCTTTTAAAGAGGAAATAACATAAAAAATGGAGAAATTTTAAAAACTAATAAATAAAAAAGAAAATTAAAATCAAATAAGTTTATAATTACAAAGTTATCAATTCATTTGTGAATATATTAGTTTTGAAAAATATCAGTGTCTATACGTGAATTAAAAGTAAAACATGCGAAACCAAATACAAATTGACATTTTTTATTACTCTTTTTTTGTTACCGAACAAAATAAATCAAATTCTTTGTACTCATTGTCTGCTATAGTAACTTTTTACTTTACACTTTCTATTCAAACAAATTAACCTTCCGAGTATCTCCAATGAAGATTGTTTAAAAGTAAAACTATTCTTTTAACGTGGTTTTTCTATAGTTTTCACACGCGAATTGCTCAAATTTGAAGAATTATTTATAAATAATTATAAGTAATTTTCTTTAATTTATAAGCAAAAGTATTTTTAAATTCAAGTAACTCGTGTAGATAAGATTTATATTAAAATAATATTTTTATTATAAGTAACTACTCTAACTAACTTTCATTTGATGTGCTTAAAAACTTGTCTATATGAGTGAATAACTAAAGATCCATGGTTGTTGAAGAGAGGAGAGAAAAAGGTATGAAAAATTTTGTCTTTGTCAATGCAACGACTTCTCTTCTCTTTCTTGTCAACATTAATTCTGGCTCAACCAATGTGGATTAATTCTGGCTCAACCAATGTCGATCCCAAATAAATGCTTCCTTATTTTTTAAACAAAATTACCTCTACTAAAAAATAATATAATGCACAAAAAATGACCTTATATCATAGTAGATAATGTACTAATTAAAATTAGTTTAGCTATTCCCGTGAATTATCTCGTATATGTTTTCTATATTGTTGAAGTTCCTTAATTTTGTAAGAACATAATAATGTACTTAAAAAGACATCATACCCTACAATTTTTTCTTCTTTACGGAATACATGCATGGGAATGGTCGGGAAAAGGAAATAAATTATTTTATTTGTGTAAAGACAAGCCATGTGTACAAACCAGTATTTTATCTTCTTATAAAAACAAAAATAAAAAATAAAAAAATATAAAAAAGGAAATGGGATTTTTTTTTTAAATTAACTGAATATAAATTTGACAATGATTCGAGATCCAGATTTTTAAAAACATTGTGTGATAAAAAATACCCGAAGAACATGTTTCTCTGTCCAAGGTTTCTATGGACCTAAAATATAGATGGTACGTAGTAATATAATATACTCTGTATGTTCAAGAATCAAAATTTAAATTGCCTGAGCAAGAAGATTCTAATATATGACCCAACAAGTTAATGTACTACTTTATAAAGTCATTAACTGAAAATACATAACTTGTTTTTACTTTACATCTCCAATAAGTATAAATATTTTCTCACGGGTAAAACTATTTTAACTTTCATACAAACTTTATTATATAATTGATTTGGTAGAATTAACTTCAATTTTTAAGCAAAATTTAAAGTTAAAAAATAAACACAATTTGTTATAAAGGAATTACACAAACTTCAGTTGTAGTGTTATAATAATGTGATTTTATTTATTTATTAATGGATAGAAGTAGAACATACACCTGAAATAAAATATAAGATACAGATATCTCTTGTCTACCCAAAAAAACTCAAAGCTTCGAAAGGTTAACACATGCAATTGGTTTATATACTTAAACATTTATAGATCTAAGAGGTAAAATATTTTGAACTATTTAAAAAATAATTTTTATTTTTTCTTTTCAGCAGAATTAAAATCTTACTTCAGTTCAATAATCAATGATCAAGTGCTAAACATTGACTTATTATAACTTATTAGTACTTATCAGTAAATAATTTATACAGATAATAATGTCAAGAAAAAACTAACAATAAACAGAGAGAGAAACTACTGTACTGCCACCGACGCATCCACATGGTTTTTTTGACAATTGCTAAGCACATCTTAACTCTTCCAAAATCTTAATATATATATATATATATATATATATATATATATATATATATATATATATGCTACTTAGGGATGAAATTAATTAACTTTCACCATTGAAAATAAATAATACTTTACTTTGGATCTGCCTTGATTACACGACTCACATGATTTGACCTATGTTTAAAATGGTAGCCAGCCAGACCTTAATCTGTTCTTATGTTTGACTGTTGCTTCCTCCTCTTTCTCATGTTGTCTTTTCTAATTTTGTTATATGCTTATCACTTAAAGATTATAAAGTATTTAAGCTTACTAATATACTTTTTAACATAAACTATACATTTATCATTCCATCACAACTACTCTACTACTATTTTTTTTGTCACATTTCGTGAAGTTTTCAATTTTTTTGTATATTTTTTAATATTTTAAATATTTTACTGAGATAAAACGTATAAAAATGGGATAGAGTGTGATAATAAAATTGTAAAATAATAATATTAAGCCTAATATTTCATATATTTATTAAATAACTAATTGTTTTGATATTTTGAAAATAATTGTTTTAAAAAATTAATATGAGAAAAATAAATTTTATTTTTATTACAATAATTAATTTTTATGTGTATCACATGTTTTAATCCGAAATTCCAGCATTTGGTTTTTTTGTGAATTAGGGCCTGCTAAAAGATTTTGTGTACTACAGCAAGCAGCTAACTGGTGAAGCCACTAGGAAGGATCACAACAGCAGATCTCACATGCACCCATCTCATCCTTCTCTCTATTTTTTCTAAATAAACTAACCAAAAATCGAATATCACGATTCCAGACCTTGAATTTGTCTATGGCATGTGGTCACAGACAAACATTATGATTAGTAGTTGACATTTTCGTCATCTAGCTTACCTTGGATGAAAAAAAAATCTCAAACAGAGAGAAAAAAAATATAAGGATCAATGGCATCTTAAAATATGTAGTAATTGAATTTCAATCCTCTTCATCACAAACAAAAGGAAACAGTGATTTAGACTAATGAAGTGATTTAAGTTGAGTATTTAACACTCAAATGAAGTTTTATTGACTTGGCTAACATTGATAACTTTGAGTAAGACATAGATAGTGACATGGAAAACATCCAACCATGAAATAATGAAGTCATGGATAGAGAATTGAGCACTAGAGAGGACCCATAAATGTGCACAAAACTTGGTTTACATGCGTTGCGTGGGAGATCGTGAACGTATGTTTAGGTGTCTCAAACCAAGACACAAGAAATCTATGTATTAGATAGACACAAGTTGAAAAACAAAAGGAAATGTTACGTGAACGAAACGAAGACACCAAGTGTCGTTTTTCTTGGACCAATGACGCGGGGCTCATTCAAAAGTTATTATTTTTTGTCACTCCACCAACTATTTGCATGCGTTTAGTTTCATAGTTTTATAAAAGGAAAAAAAAAAAAAAAAGAAGGAGAAAGTGTAACTAAATTATAGATTAATTTCAAGAACCTTGGTGACCCAATGTCTAACCAAACAAGTACAATGTAACCGACACTGAAAACAAGAGTTAGGTAACCATAGTAGCCTCACAGGGAAAGAGAAAAAAAAGCAATTTGCTCATTTCAGACACTCTAAACTTGGCGTGGCATCAGGTTTAGGAAATATAAAAGATGATTGAAGAAATTTTAAATGTAGCAGTGTCTTTTTTCTTTGCCTTAGTTGGCTATTCTGAAGTGTGAATTGGTACGCGAGAACTTGAACAGTCCACGTCAAATTCTTGTCACGTAACTAACTGACATATACTAAAATGATGGTTCACTTAAACAATAATTCAACTAACTTCGAAACTTTGTGAGTTAAAGGGAAAGTTACTTATTATTATTATTATTATTATTATTATTATTATTATTATTATTATTATTATTATTATTAGTTTGACGTTGATTTTCGTCTCGAGGAGTTATGGCTAGTAGAAAGTGTCAATCTTCCAATATCAACATTTTTATCTATTTATGATGTAATTTGATCATTTTTATCTATTTATAATATCAAAATGAGTTTAAGTAGATGAATCAAATAAAAAGAATCTAAGAAACAAGCTAATGCAGAACAAAAAATAAAACTGAAAGTTTTTTTTCAAACTCAATTAAGTTGTAATTTAAATGAGGATTTAGGTAATTTTAGTCTATAGACTTATGATGTAGGCTATTTTATAAAATAATAATTATACTTGTTTAAAATTAAAGTAATATTATAATAAAATATGTACATATTTTATATATCAAAATAATATATTTAAAATTATAATTAGTTTAATTAATATGACTTGAATTTTAAAAATATATTCTATTATCTTAAATGTAATTTTTTTCTTTTAAAGTGAGTTAAAATAATTTGTTGATATGATGACAAATTCAATTTAATTAAGTGATCTATTTTATTACACCACCCATTACAATACTTTTATTTCTAATATATCTTTTTTTTTTAAATGTGAAATATTACACACTTCTCATATAAATACTTTAAAGACAAGATTAAGGAGTTGTACGTAAATCTAATACCAAGTTTTATATTATATTATATAAATATAATCTCAATTGTTGGAGATTCCACATATGCTAAAAATGAGATTTTTCAATAGTATATAAAGTGGTTCCAAATCTCACCTTATAAGTTGATTTTGTAAAGTTGAGTTAGACTTAAAGTCCACTTCTGATATGATATCAGAGCCTATCATAGTAAAATCATTTACCTATCGGGCCACTCTTGAGTAAGGTTTAAGTCCACTACTTAATTTCTAAGTAGTTATTGTTGGGTTGTTTCTCTTCTTGTGAGACCCAAATTCATTATGTTTTAGTGTGTCTGACACATAACAGACCCAATATAATGCATAATTATAATTAGGGTAAAAGGCTAAGCCTAAGGGTGTGTAATCGTGAGAGCTTTGGTGTGTGTGGAGAAGTGTGTGAGCAAATGCTTTGAAGAGGGAGAGGTAATTTGCAGCTACTTCCTATAGCAACCTGTGTTGGTTGTTTTGAAAATCCAACGGTGAAACCTTGTTTGATCGAGCTGCAATTTTGACTGAAGATTCCTCACTCATATTTCTTCAATTTGGACGGTGTGATTGTCTACTGGAAGTCTGTAGAATTGTCAGGAATTTTGTGAAGAGCTATTGTCCGCAGGACGTTCCTATTACAGTCAGTCTTGGTTGTTTCGGAAATCCAACAGTGAAATCTTTTCCAATTGCTCTGAAATTTTTATTGGAGTTTTATCACTCACAGTTCGTTGTTTTGGATGGTCAGAGTTGAGATCGGAGCTGTAATTTATTTCCAGAAAATTCGTGAACGTTGTCTATTTCTCTGGTGACGAAATTCTTGAACTCTTCCTTATTAATTTCAATTTGTTGATATTTTTGGGCCATTGTTGGTGACCGTTTTGAGGATTAGGAAGAGTTGTATTGATATGCTCTGTGATTAATTTTGTGAGGCTCATTGTTCCTTTGTTTTGGTATTAGTGGAGTATTTACCGTCCAGTGGGTTTTTTGATCTCTATTGAGAGATTTTTCCCATGTTAATTATTGGTGTTGATTTATTCTTTTGTGTTTTGATTTTGACTACATATTGGTTTTGTTTGGATTGATTGATTGCGTTCAGGGTGTTTCCATATTGTTATGATAAAAGTGAATCTTATTGCTTCCGCTGCCTGACTCTCATCAGTTATCTCGAACATGGAATTGGAAGGATAAGAAAGTGCAGTGAACCCTGTTCGGAATGTTAGCTTCTATGCACAATAAGAGAGCCAAGTTTCACAAGTAGCTGGGTACAAATCTCACCTTATAAGATTGAGTTAAGTTTAAAGTCCGTTTTTATATCATTCATAAAAATTTTAGTTCTCCGCAAATTTTAACTGGATGATAGATAAATAATTCCTTATAATTTCTTTTTAAAAAGTTTATGTTATTATTTTGTAAAAATTAGATTAGCTATCCCACCACTACTTGATGATTTCCTTTTTTATAACAATACTAATTATGATCTTTGGAATAAACTTTATTTTTTTATTTAAATTTGTTATAGTGAAATTAAAACATATAAGTAATTATTTTTATTTTAATTACAAAATAGCTATTAATAAATAATAATTACCTATAATATAATGAGGCATTCAATTTGAGTTTAGTTCGGTACTAATTCCATAAAAAATGTTTAGAGTTAGCTTGACATTGAAAAATTATCAGATTTTTTTTTTCAGGTAGAAGTGAGTTACCCTGCTGAAATAAAAATAATATAAAAAACACAAATTTTATATTCGTAAAATATCAAAGACCAAGATGTATATAAGATTTTACTTGGTAGCCGGCAATAAATTTAGTTACCCGTAGTCTATTGTTACTGCAAATCAAGCCAAACAAACCATTCACCTATTATCTATCTATTTATATATATATATATATATATATATATATATATATATATTATAATTCACTTTTATGATTTATTAATAAATAATACAATTTTTAAGGCTTTTTTTTTTTTTTACTTAAAAATTTGATTGTGAAGTCGATTTCACGATCACGAGATCATTCTACAGGGAACCAACCGTAATGAACTTAAATACATTATGTAAACAAATATTATGTTTACCTATAATTCCTACTTTCACTCTAAACAAATAATATATTTTTATCAATAAAAGTCATAAAGTCTATACAAATAACGAATTATTGGACATTTAAAAGCTGAAACATTTGTATATTTTTTATGACAAACTAAAATACTACCTAAACACATACGAAAAAAATTGTTTTCTAAGTATTTGTAAATGTGAAAAGGCTATTCATATATGTAATAAGAATTTCTGATTAAAAAGAAATACAAAATCATAAACTTGAAAAATAAAGTGGGTTTTCTCCTTTCAAAATTAGGAAAACGAAAAATTAGTATCACATAAACATTATAAGACAATAATTTGTAATAGAACTTTTGAAATTGGCACATTTTTTATTACTAAATGAAAAATGTACTGGTAATCTTGTAACTCTTATTGTGGTTACATGTGCTTTCATTAAGTGTAATTAATATATTAACCTATTTTATAAAATACTAGAAGTTGACATGTAAAACCATGCATATGCAGACTTTTATTGTCTTAATGAATAAAACCCGTTTTTAATAATAAAAACATCGTAAATAATTATTAGTTAATACAAATTAATTAATATAACTACACAAGTAACATCATGTTAGGTAGAAAAAAATAAAGATGCCATCTTACTTTATTCGATGAAATCAATAAAAGAAAAATGGATCAAATAATATATTTCTCTTCATCTCTTCATTGGAATGATAGATCCAACGCAAAAGAAATAAAAGAAATGATACATACATACCAGCATAAAATTTATATGAATGATATTTATGCTTCCAAAATTTTCTGTAATTAAGTCTAATTGACTTTTTTTATTATAAAACGCAACACATACACACTTGACATATACATCAAATATAAAAAAATACATATATAATAAACGTTTAAACATATTTTCAGTTTTCTATCTTTTGAAATAATTTTATTTTTATTTCTTTAAATTTATAATACTTAGTTTTGCAATTTGAAAAAAACGTATCTGAGTTTCTCATCGAAATGAATATCTTGGAAAAAAAAAACAATTATTTAATGATAAAGATGCAAAATATTACATAAATAGTTAATATTGTAATTCTTTAGTCATATAAACAAAAAATTAATGATATTTAAAGAAAAATCATATAAATAGTTAACTGTTTTTTTCACATTATTCAAGTAATTTTTTTTTCTTTTAGAGCCAAATACTTTTTAACAGATTTTGAATTAACACACTTTTGACTACTGTTTATTTTATAAATTTAGAAACAGAAATAATTATAACATACTCATTTTTCTCGGTTTTTAAACATAAATAGATTTTTCATTAATATTTGTCAGAAAAATCAAAACTAGAGCACTGGAACTGTGAAATGGCGATTCGTGAGCTGAGAGGCATGCGTTTGAATGTCCAGTGTAGAGAAGCAGTTAAATTAGCTTCAGAAAGTTTTAATGCAGTATTTCTTTAAACAAGTTTTGTTTGTTAATTAAACTAAAATTTTTCAACAGTATGGGTAATAAAAAGTTAATGTAACTGTTGAATAGTAGTAATAATGGAATAAATTGTAATTTAAATCCCGCGTTTAAGTTAAAACAGTGTGTGAAAGTTATGTACCTTAAGATCCGAAACGCGCAGGCTGTAATTAAAACCTTAAAAAGCCCGGCAAACACTGTTCACTGTCTATAAATATCCCGCTTCTTCTTCCTTCTTCTCTTGTAACAAAACCTTCCCACATTTCTCTTAGTATATTTGGCTCACAGTGCATTGTTTGGCCCATTAATTAACCAAGGAAACGCCACCTTCTGGCTTCTTCTGCCGCCAGAATGGGAAACCTCTTCATTGTTGCAGCGCTTGTTTTTGGCTTCTGGGTTGATGCCTTTTCAGCCTATCACTATCACCACTTCAATGAAACCGAGCTCTCTTTGTTGGAGGCTCAAGAACAAGCATATTCGTCCCTCCGGGGGAGGTTTCCTCTTATGGTAGGACTCACACTCATTCAAAGTGCAGCCGCCAAAGGAGCAGGTACCGTATATCTCTAACCTCTTTATTTTTTCATCTCATGAGAGTTTGGGAAACAGATTTCATCAGTTGTTCTGTTCTTGTTTTGGTAAGATCCATTGCTATTTAGAATGTAGTTTATCTAGTCAGAAATTGCTTCAAAGTCTTGTTTTGTTTCACATGGTTCATCCCAATTAATTTTTAATTGGCTAAAAATATGAGGGCATGTACCTAGAGATTAAAGGGTCTGCTTTGAATTTTGACCTTTTTCATGGGTCTAGATTTGAATCCCGTGATGTAACTTTCTTTCTTGTAAGATCCCCTGACACCTTGGAACTAATTGAGTAGTTTGAAATTTTCGAATGAGCATATGTACTAATTCTCTTGGCGGATCTCTTCATGCAGTCCCATCATGCCATCGGTGGTGTCCTACCTAGTACTATATAGTTTCTTATGGAAAAATTAAGCATATACTGAGCCTTATTTTTGGGTAATAGCCAAGGTTTTCTTGCCCTTTAATTTAGCTAACATACTTCTGTTCTTTTGTTGTGTTGTGGCAGTTTGCTTGGATGGAACATTGCCTGGTTATCATTTACATCGGGGATATGGATCAGGAGCTAACAGCTGGATCGTTAATTTAGAGGTATCAATGAAATGAATTTGGGTTTTCAAATAGATCAATGGCACGTGCTTGTTTTTATTTCTTCTTAATAGATTTAGATGTATGTATCTACCAAAATAATATCCGGTGCAAGTTTAATAGTATTAAAGGTTGTTGAGTATGCATGTGTAGTTAAATAAAATATTGTCGGAATCGACCTTTATTGCGTGCGAAAAGACAATGATTGAAACACTCTTTTACAAATAATTTGGGATCTGAACATGTCATGTACGGTTGTTTTGAAGTGTGCGTGAAGCTAGTTTCCTTTTGTGCTATAAAGAATTGTGTGGATATTTAAGTGAAAATCCTGTGACAGGGAGGTGGGTGGTGTAATGACATTAGATCATGTGTTTATCGCAAGAAAACACGGCGTGGGTCGTCAAGATTCATGGAGAAACAGATACCGTTTACAGGAATATTAAGCAATAGTGCTGAAGATAATCCAGGTTCTCATTCAATTAAACAACCTGAACTATACTCTATTTTTGCTTTCTCCATCTCCAGCCCCCTTTCCCTTACGTTGTTCCGTGTGGTTGCAGATTTTTTCAACTGGAACAGAGTGAAAATTCGTTATTGTGATGGTGCATCGTTTGCCGGGGATGGTGAACATAGGGTAAATTTTGACGTTTTTGTTTTATTAAAAATTGAAATCATGTTGAATCACCTTATCATAGTAGTTCAGTGTGTGCAATAACATTCTTTGCAGAAAATAGATTTGATAATTCCAAAGGACAATATACAAGATACCTCTGCTTAGTTCTCTCATTTCTTAGCTTCATTTGTTTTTTAAAACTTTTATTTTGGACATGTTTCTTGGAGATATCTGCAAGGCTCTAGTCCAGACAAGGCCGTAATTTGCTTTGCCGTTTTCAAACTTTCTTCTTCAGCTTCTGTAGTTGTAACATCATCTGTTAATGTTAGCTGTAGATGCATTTGTTTTCTTGGATATAGTTAGGTGTGAATAAGCACAATGTTATCATGAAAGTTCTGAGTGAGGCATGTGGAAGAAAATATTGACATCACGTACATTGCTTTACATTGGACAATACTTACTTGCAAATATTATCTCCTGAGACAGGCTGCTCAACTGCAATTTAGAGGACAACGTATATGGTTGGCTGCAATGGAAGAGTTGATGTCAATTGGAATGAGATTTGCCAATCAGGTTGTACACACACTCATGCACACATACAATGCTACTTGATCTTTCTTCTCACAATAGATACTACTGTTTTTTCTTCAGGCTTTGCTTTCTGGATGCTCGGCTGGTGGTCTGGCTACTATTATACACTGTGATGAATTTCGAGGGTTTTTCCCGCATACTACCAAAGTGAAGTGTCTCAGTGATGCAGGGTTATTTCTTGATGCGTATGTGGCTAACTGCACTATTTCATTCCATGAATGCGTTTGCAGGATTTTTGGTCCTTCAATTTTTTGTTAATTCCTCCCTTCAATTTACAGGATTGACGTTTCTAGGGGACATACCATCAGGAATTTTTTCAGTGGTGTAGTAGGGCTGCAGGTACCGCAACTTTTTTAGGCCACCAATTTATCATATAACGAAAGCAAAATCTATTACAACATTTCCTATTTTGTGGTCATCTTCACAATTGACTTGTAGTATTTGGCTCAACTATTTCAAATAAGCTAATGTCAAATAAAATGCCATTTATATTCAAACTCCATGTTGGATGCATGCTGTTTTCTGTCACGGACTTTAGGCAAGGTCTTTCACCAAACCTGAGTAGGAATTGTTTGCGGTTATATTGAATTTTTAAAATCTTTGTTTAGTATGAAATGAGGATCTGCCACATGCCAATTAGTTCGCAAGGTTTGAAACTTGGCCATTTTGACATGCTTATAGCTCTTAGTACTTGATGGTTTGTTCACTCATTGCAGGGAGTGCAGAAGAATCTGCCGCGCAGTTGTACTAATCACCTCGATCCCACATCGGTAATCATTGATTTCTTTTATTCTGAAATGTAGAAAATTAAGTTTCATTTGAATGGATTTCTGGAGATTTGATGATCACTAATTTGTTGCTTGGTCTGAGTTGGCCTTTCAGTGATGTTTCTTTTTTTACCCCTCTTTCAGTGCTTCTTCCCTCAGAACTTGATTGCCAATATTAGAACCCCGCTATTCATTCTTAATACTGCTTATGACTCATGGCAGGTAAATGTCTAATTTTGTCAGTGGTTGTTGTCTTAATTCCTGATAAATCATGCATTAAATCAATTGTAGACATATTATGCTAAGCAAATATTTTCTGTTTGTCAACAGATCCAATCAAGCTTAGCTCCTTTATCAGCGGATCCCCGTGGCTATTGGCATGATTGTAGATTAAATCATGCTAAATGTACTGCTTCACAAATCCAATATTTGCAAGGTGGTTTGACATATGAGATAGCTTTCATTAGAACTTGAAAAAGGTCTTTGAATAAATTAGTCAGTATAAGTCATTTCCCTGTATCTAATGCAGGATTCAGGAATCAAATGCTCAATAATATTAAAGGCTTCTCACGATCATATCAGAATGGAATGTTCATAAATTCATGTTTTGCTCACTGCCAATCTGAGAGGCAGGATACATGGTTTGCGGATAATTCTCCTGTCATTGGGAACAAGGTGGGTTCATCATGTCTCTAATGCAGTTTTAGTTAAGAATATTGCATCTTGGTACGACGAGGAGTTTGAATACTGGATTGAGCTTATTGTTTCTTAATGATGATATTTTTTCCTTAATTCACCTTGAGAAAAGTTCTAGGAAATTGTAAATGCATGCTTTGTTTATTGGCCATATATGTTAGCTAATGGAATCTGCTTTTTGATGGTGTTTGCTTGCCGATATTTCATCCTTCTACTCTGAAGTAGAGTATGCTTCTAATTAGACGTTATATATATTAAGTATCAATTGCTTTGAAGTACTTTTGTTTTCTTTATTTATTCTTGATCATCCTCCAAAACATTGTCCTTTTAAACAATAGCAATATTCCATGTAATGATACGTGCTGGTTCAGAAAGAAATAAAAAATGGAATTAAAAATGAGAAGAAAGCTAAAGCGTTGCACTATTGTTTTGCAACTAAAGCATTGTGGTCTGTTACTATTTATCAGTTAGCCTCACATCAAAGTGTATCATAACATAGTAGGTTATGCAGTGGTGTTGATTCTATAATCTTCCATGACACTGCTTTTTAAGATCTAATCCTTTTCTGTCTGTCTTTGATCTCAGAAGCTAGTATATGTAATTTCCTTATGGTTCCCTTTTAAAATTAAGATCTTTCTGTCTAACTCTAAAGTATGTGCATTGACAATATGCAGGCAATTGCTCTGGCTGTTGGAGACTGGTATTTCGACCGAGCAGTTGTTAAGGCCATTGATTGTCCTTACCCTTGTGATAATACATGCCACCATCTCGTCTTCAGATGAGCCAAATTTCATCAATGGTCATGATTTCATTCGTCTCATTCCTTTGGACCTTATTACACGTGATTAAGAATATGCTATTCAATTATGAGGAATGCAAGTAAGATCACACTTTTGGAACATTCTGTTAGCACATTTTATTATTAGGTGAAATTCATACAAGACTTACACAATTATGTAAGTCACATTCTCTCTTTCAAGGGAATTGTATGATATTTCACCAAATAATAGCGTGTTAAGAAGAATAGGTCAAAAGGTGAGAGCATTTCTCGTTTATTTATTATCAAGGACAATAAGAGAAAATGGTTTGTTTGAAGTGCAAATTTAATAAGCCTTTTCCATGATTTAGAAATTGGTGGGAGTATTTTTCCTGTATAGATTAATTAGTTGAAAATGGTGAGGCAAATGCCTTTAGTTTTTTCAATGATTGGCAGAAGTAAGGAGCTATTAGACTAGATATATATGATCTGTAATAGACTATGAATTAACAGTGGTTGAATTGAATGAGATGATCTCAATCTCATATTTTCCTTGCAGTTTGAATGAAAGTTCGTCATTATTTCCCTTTCACTGATACTGTGTGAACTTATCTTGTGTAGCAATAATTATTATTTATCACACAATCTATTTATTTATTTATAAATATTAATCTGAAACACAGTATGTTTCTGTCATATCAACAAATTTGTTTGTGTATTCTTAAGTTTTTAATTATCGTTATATCGTTCAAATTATAATTTCTACTATCATGCATTAAACACAACTGTGCCGACAGATACATAGTAATATGCTTAATTCAGTTTGTTGTCTTTTACTTTGATACATAGGGAATAGTGTCCCACAATGTTTCCTCTTAACTCTTCTGAAATTTTAAATTTGACTGCACATAAAATGTGTACAAAAGAGCTAAACTAAATCAATTAAAGCACCACAAGCTCCTCTCAATACCAGAAGTTCCTTATCTAAGGATGGCTAAAAACTTTAGAATTAAATTTTGTAGAAGGCAAAAGGAAGTAATTACTTAGCCATAGATCTCAAATGATCATATATCTAATTTCCCAAGAATTACTGCAAACCTGAAGATGATGTATATAGTTTTAAATTTAATCTATTAAATAAATTTAAACAATAAAATATTCAACATTTTAAAGTTACAAATTGATAAAATAAAAAATCCATAAATATGAATTATCCTTGAAACTAGTCCACTCTATGAATGAAAAAAAAAATGAAAATGAAAAGTATGATGAGATATTAGAATTGGGTGTTGGAAACATTGATAATAAGGTGAAATGTGTATGATGTAGAAGATGATAATGTGGAGGAAAAGGTGTATTAAAAAGGAGTGAAAATGATAAGACTCTGCAAAATTGGACTACGAAGGAACTTAGTTGGAACCAGTTGGATGTGTTGATTTGCTGTTTAAAAATGTGATGCACATTGATGGGATTCATTCTTGTCGTTTAACTATCACTTTCATTAATGTCTTGGCTTTCTAAACTTCGTTTAAAAGGAAAATATCTTAGATACCAAAAAAATGAAAGTACCATTAATGGGACTTTTTATTAAATAAATAATTCCTATAATATGTAATGGTAAAACATTTAATTTCCAAAAAGACAACCCATCGAATTACTTTTAGTGTAAAGATGAGATTTTTTTGGGATTATTTTTTATAATGATATTATTGGTAAGAATATTTATTAAATTTACTGACCACATTTAATAGATCTCTCCTTCCAACGCTTTTTTCTTCGACAGGTTTCATTAACTAATTATGGATTATTTGGTTAATGGATTAAATTGAAAATATTAATAATATAAATCATAAAAATAATTTTATATTGTCTGGTAAATATATTATAGAAACTTATAAGGTAAATATGTTTGTAATGAGTTGAGATTTTATTTGGTGTCCTTATGAGAAGTTTTTACTTATATCTACATCTTATCAAACTCTCGGTCCATTAAATACTTTTATAATAAATAATGTTTAGTGAATAATTAGTTAGTATATAAAGATAATTTTTTGTCAAATAAAAAAAAAATATAAAGGTTGTATTTCCACCTTCTCTTCACCAATTTAGACCAAGATTTGTTAACTCAAATTCAAGCTTCGTACATAAATTTTTAAATTAGATTTCAATTATATACTGATTCTGATGAATATATCATAATTTTATCGAGCAAGATCATGTTAATATTTTATAAAATTCTAAGAAAATTAACGATCAGACAATGTCATACTTTTTTTTTTCACCCTTCTTTTTTACTTCTTTATCTTCTCAAAGATTTATATAATATTTCGTAACATTTTGTTTCCATCAATTAAAATGTTATTCAAAACTCAAATCATACTATTATTGTGAAATAAATAATAATAATATAATATTACAAAATATTTTTATGATAATTAACAACAGAAAAAATTAATCATATTCATATAAATAATTTTATTAATTTTATTTATTTATTATTATTATTTATCATTTTATATACCTATAACTAAAGTGTTAATATATTTTATATTTTTGTTAGCACCGTAATATGAAAAAGTAATGCAAAAAATTTGCAGTTTCTTATTTACAATTAAAATATGAATTCAATACCACAAATATTCGCTTGATAATAATCCCTTTTTTAAAACTGTTTCTAATACCAAATAAGTCCCTACGATAATTTTTAAAACGTAAGAGTTACATATAATATTTAAACGACTTATTTCACATTCATGATAAACTTATTTAAATTTATGAGTATGTTTGATAAGTTTTTTCATAAATATTTATAGAAAAAAATATTTTTTATTGGCTAAAATTATTTTAGGCACAAATTATGTTTTATATATGTTTAATGAAGGAAGTTGTTGGTTGTAAAAAGAAAACTCCAGTACGTGAGGCAATTCGTAACAGATTTGGGCCTATGCTGGACTGTTAAGCGAGGTTCAGGACAATATAAAATTTTAAAGTTCATAATGTGATGCATAATTAAATAAGTACAAAAGATTATGTATTAAAGGAGGAAAATATTCATAATACAGAATAAAAACTAGTCTTTTATTCTCCACTTTTTGATATTATAATATCTCATATTTTTATATAATAGTAATTATATCATTTAAATATAAATATTCATATATTTATCATAATATTTTAAAATACATTTTTTCTCATAAGATTTAATAGATATTTGTGTATAATCTCAAAATAAAGTAAAATAAACCTTTTGCTATGCGTTTATTGAGGAGTCACACTACCTGCTAAATCCTCTACTCACATGTAATACTTTATCATTATAGATTTAAAAACAAAACAAACACCACACTAAAAGAAGGGTAAGCTAGAGTGTTTAACAAAAAGAATTTTCATAAATTAAATTTCTATCTCAACCAAACAACAACAAATCAAGCTCTCATAACTCATCTCATGCATCACATTATCACTGACACCTCATATTCATATGACACGGTTAATCCATATGATCTAGTCCAATCGACTTTTTTCTTTTTTCATACCGTAACAATTATGTTAATCTAACCATCTATATGATCTGGTCTAAAAGGTTCCTTTTCACATTGTAGCGTAGTCATATAAATATTTCAAACCATATGATCTAACCAATTCTTTTTTCACACCATAGCATAGTCATATAAACATTTCAATCCATATAATCTCGTCTAACCAGATCTTCATATAAATCTTTCAATCCATATGATCTGACAATCGATTATTTTTCACATCGTAGCATAGTCATATGAACTTGTTAATTCATATAATCTGGTTTAATCGGTTCTTTTGAACACTGTGGTGTAGTCATATATGAACATCGTTCCACTCTCACTACCTAGTCATCTTCATCTATGGTTCCAATGACTAGTAGAGTCAGGATACATCTTTATTGATTAAATCCACAAATAATTCACATCCTAATAATCCTAATTAATCACACACCAGATCATTCACAAACATTGATACTACATCATACAATAAATAAACAGTCATCTAATTAATACTTAATAAAACAAGTAAATACAAAATCTATTAAAAGCATACAACTAACTTCCCTTACCCAAATTCACAAATATATCTCACTTATCATACATAACATTCACTATTTCAAAGTTAACATTTATAAACACATACAATTATTATAGAAAATGGTCATGATGTGCCACGAACACAACTTATGTTGAGTTCCCCAAAATACATGGTCAATGGCCTTTTTCATTGCTTGGCATTGATCCATATTAATTTCTTTTGGAACCTTTCTTATCATGCATCACATCCAAGCCTAGGATAACCATGTGAAGGAACCAGTGTGCTCACCAAATAACAAGCCCATGATGGTTTAACTCCACAAACAGGACAAATGACATATTGTTAAGACTTTATTCGGCAAGTGTACCGAGTCATAAGTAATATAGTGAATTAAGTAAAGATGTCGATTCCTTAGGGAACAGTTCTGTTTTAGAATTTCAGCGTCACTACTCAATAAGCAAATTCAGTTTTAAGATGATTTGATAATAATTCGAGTCAAGAAACATAAAAGAACAATAAAAAATAAGTAAGAATTATAAAAAGGAGTTTGCAACATCTAGAAGGACTCTGGGATTGAACTTCATCTATCTCCTCATTCATATTTTGGATTTGATAAAAACATACAATATCCGTAAGTACTCACAATTGATGCACATATAAAAATCATTCACACCCTGATATGAAATTCATAAGGAAATTTCCTAAATACTGATCCCTCAGCTATTTAGTAAATTACCCAGCATTAAAAACAGATGTTATACGCAAACAATACATCGAAACCTATCCCTAGCATTCCAATATATTGAGTATTTTCATCTAGGTCAGAAACTCAAAAGTACTTCCTAGTTAAATTTAAGAATCAAAATCAAGACTCTATTGATCAGATAAAATCTAGCATTAAGCACAAGATGAAAATACCAATTGAGTAGAAACTGAGTATTATATATAAAAATTACCAAAATATGAATGAGTTCAAAAGATTACATTCAATCCCAAAGATGAAGAATTAGCTACCCATGGTAGCCATTACAACCCAATGAAAGGAAGATTGCAAGAGGAGAAGAAAATCCTGATTCTTAGTCATCCGCGTCCGTCCTCTAGGTCTTGCCTCTGTCCTCTAGGTCTTGATTACCTTCCAAAACCCTGAAAATCTCCTTTTAAACTTGGTTTTGGGCCTAGGTTAAGTGGCTTTTCTTTTGGGTCTTTCTTTATTTTAAACTTTTCATTTCTTTTCTTCATGAATCTTCCAATCTATCATTTTTTTCATTCTTTTATACCTGAAATCTCACAATAATTAAGATTAAATGATTTTTTTAACTCAGGACTCAAAACATAAGTTTAAATACAAAAATTCTAAAATTAGGAGTAATTACTATTTTAAATAACACTTAAACCCACAAATACTTAATATTTCTCATGTATAAAAACACTCAAAATTGATATTTATCACATATCATATTTATTGGTCAAGTAGTTAAAGGAAACATCATAACCAAAATATTCATAAGCAGTCCTACTCCTGGCATAAACCCAAAAAACATTTTTTATGTGAAAATCATCGTTTAAGTCAAGTTAGAAGTAAAAATCATTATTGAAACCCCTCATGCATGCAATGTAAGACAATAAAACTTTAACATCTCCTTCTTTACCTAGTGCCTTTCTTTCACTGGTCACGTAGATTCAAACATCACACTCAACCAAAAAAAAATTGTCATAATCTCTACCATCTTCGATAAGTGATCAAAAGCTTTTGTTAATTCTAACCCCAACTTCATTATTTATTAACACTTTCCTTTTGACATGCATATAAGGTATTTCATCCTAAACAAGTGACAGTTCCCAGGCTAAGGTTACAAAAATGTTGCTTAGTAAAACACATTATGTACCACAAGTCCTCTTTTAAGGTAACTATGATTTTGGAAAAACTTGACTCTTTATTGGATAAATTAATTCTAGCATGTGATGAAATAAAAGGTGTGAATACACCTTCCCTGTGCACAACACAAGATGAAATAATTTGTGTTACCATCAATTCTTATTCATTAATCACATACTTTGATTCCAAACCCCTTATATCTTATTGTCTATAGAAGACTTAACAATATCCGCAAACTCAAAACACATTTCAACGACAAGCGAGTATCTCTTATTGTCATCCCCGATGATGCACCTATGGTTTGGATTTTTATAGCCTTCCTCGTTAAGGCCTGCAAGAAAAGGAGATGGGTCTTCTACATTGGTGTCAACAACTGTAACATTTGAGACATGGGACATTTTATACCTTAGGACTAAAGGGCCAAGCTACAAACATGTAGAACAAGTCACTCCACGAACAACTAAGTCAAAATAGCAATAAAAGAGTATAGGAAAACATCATATGTCATTCATCAATAGAAAGTACATGTGTTAGCATTAATTGAAGTAAAGCATAATTGAAACCCTAATCTCGAATGACATCAACATTTATACACGTATTAGTTACATGAAAATATTTTTAGGCCGTGTGTCCATTCATTATACCCATGCATGAAAAGCAAACATGTATACCTTAAAGAATGAAAATGTTTAACCTTTTCCTAAACCTCTATATAACATGTCGTGTACCTTTCACTATCATACCTTTGTCACATATCAACAAAAACAAGGGTGAGAGATATATGTTTTTCTTCATTTGAGTAAACAAGCTTTTGGATAAGACTTCAAAATTCAAGATTTGTAAAATATCTTTCTTCTCTTCGAATGATCTTATATTTAATAACTTCCGTATATGAAATGTAATTATACCTCTTGATCATAAAATTACCACATGTTAAATTAAACATTAAAAACAAATTTCAAACTAATCACAAATTATTTCAGCAATTGTATACAAATTACATCAACAATTTTATACTAGTGACAATAATTTGTTTATTTAGATATGGCTTCCACCAACAATTATGGAAAATAATTAATCATATTTAGTATCCATGTCAACCAAATATTTTTTATACGAGGTGATGGAAATCACTCTTTCTAGACAACAGAACCCTATAGTTCTCTCTTTGCTCTCTTCTCTCTCTCTATCTCTCAAAAATCTAGTTTTCCTCTTGCTTCATATTTGAAGATCAAAAGCCCCCATCAAAAATCTAGGTAAGTACTAATTTTTTCTTATTTTTGAGTGGTTTAGGGTTTTTGAAAAAAAAAAAAAATCTGCGTGCACTTTTTGCATGTAGTCTTAGAGGCATCATGAATGATCCTTACTCGTTTTGGATCCTTAGGACAGATCATTGATCAAAATTGTATGTTGCATGTTGAGTTATCATTGCAAGCAGTAGCTTGGAGTCTTTTATAAGTGATTCCCCTCTTAGACAAATAAGAGAAGCTGCCTCTTAGACAAGTAAGAGAAGCTGACTCTTAAATCACTCTATAAAACCCAAATTGGGAGACCTAAATGTGCTTGTATTACATATTTATCTATAATTTCTAATATAGTTAAGAGTTATTGAGTTGTTGTGTTTTATGTTCAATTTGAGTATGTAGGTTTTGAGACATTGTGTGTTTTATTTCAATTGACAGATCTAGACTTATTTTGAATATGGAATGAGTTGAATTAATTTGATATTTTATTTTAATTTAGCCTTAATTTGGTAATAGAGAAATTCTTTGATATTGTTAATTTAGGTAGCTTGATTTTGATAACTCTTTTAATTTATTGAAACATGTATGAGTAATAGCTTGTGATTTGAAAGTGTTGATATGATGTCAATAAAGTCATGGTGTGTGATAGGATGACGGAACTTGATGTTTGATATTATATGAATCCTCTGAAATTGGTTGTTGAACTGCACTTGAATTGTTTTGATGACACACTTTAGTTTTATTATGAATAATTATGGTATTATATTGATATGTACGATTTTATAATTGAGACATAGTATCTTTAGGCATAGAAATACCCATGTTGAGATATTTAGGATGTGCATTGTTTGAGGATTTGTCAAGAAAGAGATATCCAGACTCTACTACTATATTGGAATCACATAGACGAAGATTACTAGGTAGTGAAATTCAATGGAGGTTCAGATTGAGTGACTACAGTTTGAAATATACTAGTCAGAAAAGTCGCCAACCTTGTCATACAAGATTGATGATTCATTGATTTGGAGATTGTGTAGATTTACAATTTGGAGTTGTATGACAGGTACAAACCTCTAAGTCTAACTCAATGCACGAGTCTTTTGGAAGTAGAGTCAAGTGTCTTTGTATATGAGTTAATGTACGTATAACATGTGTTATTGTATAGAAATGAGAATAGTAGCGTGATGTATAAGATGATTGATGAGTGTCTGATTTGTGGTATTTTGGTTAATGTAAAAGATTTAAGCTTTATGATTCTACATTTTAAAGTCTCTAGCTTACCCTTTTACTTTGGTATGTTATTTGTTTTGTTTTGTTATACAAACAGAAGATTTGACAGGTAAGTGTGACTCCTTAATGAGTTGATAAAGAAGTTTTGTTTTATTTTATTTTATTTTATAATTGTATGAAGACATTTTTATTAAATTTAATGTAGAGAAGTATATTTTGAAATACTCTTATAAATATATAAATTTTGTATTTAAGTTTATTATAGAATTTTTATGTGATAAAATTTGTATTATATAAAAAATATAAAATATTAGATTGGGATGGTTAGTCAAACCAAAATATTCTCTTCAATTGGTCAAGTCAAATTAAGAAGTGAAATTTTTAAACTTACTCCAAAAGCTATGTGCAACACTTTTAAGCCAATCTCAAATTAACCAACACATTTAACCACGTTTGAAAACCATAGTTCCTTTTCATACGTGTAATGTACTCATGTCTTTAGTTACAAAATTCTCCAACAAAAACATTATTAACACTAACAATTGAACAACGCAGTCTGCATGGCATTCACCCACTAATGTAATCGCTGCACTTTCCTTTCCCAACGTTGGAAAACTCTTCTAACACAATAATTTTTCTAAAACTTCCAACTTTAATTTCAAATACCACTTGTGGCTCTGCAACTCGCCACATCACAGTCGCTTACTCGCCGCTTCACGATCTGTTTTCGCCACTTTACAGTCTGTTCTGGCCATGTCACGATGTCGCATTGGTGTTCTCCAATTTTGGTGTACACCAACTTTATTGTTCTTAAGTATTTTGTAAAAGAATATTTGGTCTAATTTATCAAAATAATATCATAGCAAAACAACGTAATAATATACTTAATAAGGAGGAGTGAAAAGAGATAAAAAAAAGAAAAATATTTTCTCCCTTTAAAAACAAAGGAAACAAACCTTAAGAAATAAAATTTTAGTTTCTTTCCGTATTTGTTATCTATTAAAATACATAAAGTATAAACTATTATTTCTTTTATATCTTGGTACGAAATATTTATCAATTTTATCCATCACTAAATTCCTTGGAGTAAATTGACATCTGATATTACATTTGATTGTTCATTCTCCTTCACTGTCTTAAAACTATTCTCAAATTACCTGTCACCCAGAGCAAGTCTATAGATAAGGCTATATAATATTACACAGCTTCATCAACACCGTCATTATCACTTCAATCATTATGATCATAATCAACCAATTTTTTATTAGGTTATTGCCCTTGCCTTCTTCTATGAAATTATAAACAGTATACAGATGTATATAAATATATTTTGTTCCTCACTCAATTATATGAGTGCAAAGAATTTAAAACTGAAAAAACTTTATGAAACTTGTTCAACCAGGACATTAATATTTTACAAGGGATCAAACTTGGGATTGCATAGTCAGCACCCCATTATCCCCCTCGGGATTTTTGTTCTGTTCCTGTGCACTGATGATTGTGGGGTCCCATCAAATAGACCCAATTATTTGTTGCACATGCATGGAGATTGAAATGTACCCTCACTATCGCCTCCAAATTAAAGAAATAATAAGCTTGAAAATATTTAATGATCCAGAAGACTTATTGTATTTGTGTGCACATGGACAATCAAAGGGGCTGCGAGTGCTTATTGTCTTAACGCATGAATAAGAAAATCCTAATATTTGAAAGATATTCCATTTTTCGCTATAATAGAGAAATATCTGATTAACATGACGTATGGATCTTTTCTTCCTGTTGGCAAGGTAACTTGTAAAATTTAGCCCTTTGACAGGTAATTGGAGGAACAATGGTATGCTAAAAGGGAAACGAAATCACTGTCATGCATGGATGCTTCCAAACTATTTGACTTCATCAGCTTCTTTGTTAATGTCAATTGCCAATAAGAAAGAGTTTTTTTGCTTTAAAACTAGTTTTTTTCAATATTGCAAAAAATGTTTGCAGAAATATTTACATTTATCTCTTTTTTAAAAGAATGACTTATGAGATTCTGAACCCTATGTGAGTCTAAGTGTTTTGTTGCGCTAAACTAGCTCTTTGGAGTTTGAAACTAGGTTTCATCTTAGAGCTAGTCAAAGGGTAAATAATATAAGGTTTATTCCAATTTGTTTCTATTTGCTTGCTAGGTACTTGGTAGAATAGTTACTGGTTTCTCACTAGTTGCTGTCTTGAACTTTTGTTAATTGATTTTTATTCGGTGAAAATTTTATGCTTCAAAGGTTTGGTGTAGCCACTCAACTATGAATGGATATGTTGGAGGAGCATTGGCCAAAACTGTTTTACTAATTGGAAAGAGAAGAAAGGAAAAAATAAAACTTGTTTCAATGGTGGGAGATGGTTCTTAAGAACAAGTTCTACGTGAATAATGCTCACTTTTCTTTCTTTCATTTTCACGGTGTTTTCTCTCGGTCATTTCTGTCATATCTTGTGTGAATTGAACACCACATCCCATCTTATCTTTTTTTATCTTGCTACTTTTCACTTCCAGCAACAGTATATGTAGATGCCCACTGAGGGACCCATTATCTGGTGTGAAGCTTTTAGAGGAATAGGCCCACACTAAGACATTCACACAGAATCCTTTTGTTTCCAGTGGGTACACTTCGTGTTACTTTCCAATACACCACAAGAAAATAAATATCCTCTTCTCTAACACTGAATTATGAGGCCATTTCATTTTTCTTTCCCTTCTTTTTCCATTCTTCACTGTGTCCGTACCAAATTGTTAACCGAAGAAAGCTGTTAAATATGTTCTTTTTGTGGCCTTAGAGCTTCTCAACTAGTCGGTGGTGTGACAGAAATTGCTGTTGTTTTTTGCCTCATTGTGGCTATAGTCCCTACAACGGTTGAGTTGGTAATCAAATCTATGGGTGTCTGTGTGGTGTGTAGTGTGTACAACTGGATGACCCTTTTGAAAGAGGTAAATCAGAGGAAGACAAGTATTGCATACTTTCTTGTCTTGAGTGATTGAGGGGGGAAGGGAAGTGTGCTCGGGTCTTTCAAAAGTGAAAACTATCTCTATCTGTACGAGACAGTGACAGACACCCATTTAAGAAATAGGGTCCCTGTTACTTTGATAGTGAGAAAGAAAAAAAATAAAATAAAAAGAAGGAAGTTCAATGGATTCTCAATTTGAAAAGTGTCAAGTGAAAAAGCTGACTGTAAAAAGAGAGAACAAATCCCGGACATCTTAAAAGAAATTAGGATTTGAAACTATTGAGTCACACACATGAACTAATCCAATGTCAACTGTTCAACTCTTGTTACAAAATAACAACCCTACAACCTTTATTGAAACTTCAATAAAGATAGAAAATATAAAACAATGCTGTCAATTGTATACACAAAAATAAGGGAAGCATTGAATTGGAACAAGCCTTGTCTCTATGTTTGATTAATAAAATGGTGGGAATATATAAGAAGCTGGAATTAATCACAAATATTACACTGTAACATAATATACAATATGGAATGAAATTTTTTTACAGCACACACCTGTGGTCAGAACTCACGAGAAAATTCTGACCTGGTTCACATTGGAAATTAAGTCGGCAACACCTGTGTCTCTTGAATTGAAGTTTCCACATATTACGTACAGGTTAAAGGGTTTGTCCAAAAGTCACTGAAAATCTCTGCAGAACATTGCTATTTATATCGGAAAGTTGAAAAGCTGGTGGCTGATGGTGCCAACCAGTAAATGACTCGTCTGTTATGAATTCTGTTTCTGGTTTGACCTCACTGTAGATAGATTGAGAGGTTGGGATTTGATTCTGCGGTGTGTTTCCCAGAATAAATGGGGTGTTAAGATACTCAGACCATTTCAGATCCTCTTGTTCTGCTTGAAGGGGCACTTGAGCATCTTTGTTAATGTTAACCTTGGTAGACTCTACCACCCCCCACGTGTTGTCAAGGAAGTTTGTGCTGCTTTGAAACTGCATACTCCCATTGCTTTTGTTTGTGTTGTTGGATTCCCAGTTTTGAACCGCATCAGAAGATATAGAAGGGTTGTCATTAGATTGGAGCTTCAAGTGTGTTGGGAAAATTGAATGCAACATAGAGGAGGTTATGGTGGAATTGTTAAGGTCTGAAGAAGTTGAGGGTGGAATGAAACAAAGAGAGTCATTGGAGTTTGCAGAGAGGCTCATGTTTGTTGTTCCATAGTTCAAGTGCTGAAAGGAGAAGTACGGTCCTACCACATCGGGTTTGGAGCTGTTTTCATGGCAGGTAGCACCAAACCTATCTAGGAATAGTTTCTGGGTTGAACTAGTGGAAACTTCAAGAGGGTATCTCTCTGAAGAAGGCGAGGCTTTTGCCGGCTGATCAACCAAACTCACATCATGGGATCCCAACGAGGCTTTCTGATTGCTTTTGTCGGTTGAGGGTGGCATGTCCTTGCCGTTCTCAACCTCAGAGAGAGGTTTGTGGGTGTTTGGGTCAATGCTTCTTTGCCTCAGCTTCTTCTTGAGGCACGAGTTCCATAGATTTTTAATCTCATTGTCAGTTCTTCCCGGTAACTGTGCTGCAATCTGAGACCACCTGAATGATAAAGCAGTCACCAAACAAACCGCATGAAAAGCAGTAAAAGCATAGATATAGAAGAACAAAAGTCAAAAGTATTAACTGTAGGTTAAAAAAGAAAGAGAAGAAAAAAGGGCCTCGTGAGATATTTAAATATACTACCAAACTACCTGTTTCCAAGGACTGCATGGAGTTCAATGATCATGTTCTCCTCCTGCTGTGAGAATGCTCCTCTCTTCAAATCAGGCCTCAGGTAATTTATCCACCTCAACCTGCAGCTCTTCCCACACCTCTGCAGACCTGGCATGCAAAATTAAGGTTAGAATGACTCTTTTATCTTCATTGTGCACACTTCATCAATGAGAAATTTGAGACAAGCAAACAAACGATATAGTACTATATATGTTTGTGTTTGTGTATATATATATATATACCTGCGAGTTTGGGGACTGAGCTCCAACATCCATGACCATGTTTGGTGATGTAATCCAGAAGCTTCTCGTCTTCCTCAGGAGACCAAAGGCCTTTCCGTAACTTCTGTTTGTAGCAACAAGAGTGTCTCCCCATTTGTACGTCACTCACCAAGTCTTGAATCCACGAAACTCTTTTGTCGAAACCTACGTGGAGGAAGAATGAATGCGTAGGAAAGAAAAGGGTGTTTTGGTGGGGCGAGGGGAGGAGTTATGAAGGTTTGAGTTAAACAGGATTATTATTATGGTGAGACAAGCAAAGTTGAGAAAATAAAATGGCAGCATGACAGGGAATCGAATAAATAGGAGGAGCCTCAGAGAGGGGAAAGTTGTAGCAAGAGCTGATTGGACACTGCCATTTTTTTAATTCATCACTGACTTTCCTCAACTGGGCACCCCACCCTTCTTCACGGGACAATCTCTGGCCCCACCATCTGGGTCATCATGTTTCGACGGTCTTGATTTCCCACGGTTCATGTATATGTATACGTATATGTACATACATGTATAGGACAAGAGAGTAACACATACGATGATTGTTACTTAGTTTCATTTGTATCTATGTATGTATATATGCATATGTCCCATTAGAGATCTCAAAAAATGTTCTCATACTCATGTGACTGCATGTACCAATTTTTGGTAATTGGCATATGCTAGAAAGCTAGTTAAGAGGGTTCTTACTTTTCACCGACCTAGGTGGTTATGGACCATGCTGTTTAGAGGTGGGAGTTCTATACTATATTGTAGTCTCGTGTGTTTGAAAGTTCTCAAGTTTGACGAAACGTCTCCATTCCCACATGAGTGATGGATAAAAGAAGAATGTATGGAAATTGAAGGAGTGGGTTTGCAAGGGTAAAGCTAGTCCAAGAATGGAAAGATGAAGTATAAATTAAGCATATGATTTGAGAAGGACAAAATTGTTGTAGAGAAGTAATCCCTGAGAGTAGCAAGGTGTACAAAACAAAATATACTGCATTAAATTGATCATAACAGAAGCTTCTCTAGGTTCTTTTGTTCTCCATTGGTAATTACACTAAAAAGTTTGAAAACTCTATGGCCCTTTCCTTTTCCTGACTAACTTTTTTTTCTGCCAGCCAGGTACCCTATGTAGAAAACTCACCTTCTTTTCTTTTGGGATGGTTTTTCAAAACCATGATCTTTTGGAGAAGTTTCATCATTTGGGAACAAATGCAAAATTGCTTTTGACATCTGTCCAGGTTAAGGTCACATTTCCTGCCTTAGAAATTGCTGGAACTTCAACTAACTATCCTAATGATTCATCTTTTTTGCAATTTGAAAATTACGTATCTTGTCAATTAAATGTGGTTTTCTTCAATGTCAATTTTCTGACTTCATACGACTTCTGTGTTTGTGTGGTAAGATACTAAAACCGTTGTTTTTTTAGGTAGGATACTAAAACCAAAGTTAATAATAGAAATAAACAACTGTACTTCCACATACAAATGCGACAAACACAATAATGCAATTGTCGCTATTGATGTACTCTGCATCTCTGCCTCTCATATCAATATAAATATATATAAGAAACAATCTTCGATCATCAAATATTTACAAACTGCACCAAATCTTTACATGGATGAAACTTATGTTTCTACCTTCAATTCTGAGTTCTTCAAAGCATATTTATATATTAGATCTTAGATCATATCAGTACTGTCAAAATTTGTACCATTAAGTCGATTTAGTAAGTTAATAAGCTCTGACAGGATCATGTATCCCTCAAAAAAATTTCAATTCTCTTTATTCAAAACAAAATTGCATGCTTATCGAGATTTAGAAGAGAGGACAAAACTTTATCAAAATTTACTTAACTTTACAATCATATTTTGATAACTTCACACTCATAGATTATGTCTTTTATGAAAGATAGGAAAACTTAACCGAATATTTCAATATATAACTTTTTTTTTATTTCAAATAATAATCTTACTCTTCAAATTTCTTAGCTTATTAAATAGTAATTTTGTTTGCATATACAATACTATTGCAGCGTAACAATCAATTTTTAGTTGCGTTGAATTCATATTAGTATAATTAAAATTACTCTTTTGAATTAAGTAAATATGTTTCAAAATATGGAACTTTTTAAGTATGAGTCTGTAAAACATTTGAAGTTTGAACTTTTAATTATCATTACATATATATATTTTTTAAATTGATTGTTACGAATTATTAAAGTGAGTAGAATACGTCTAAGGTTAAAAATGTAAACAATTTACTCTTTTTTTTCAGAGGACTTCAGTTGAGAATATTGCCATCAATTGTAAGGGGAAATGAAAGTTTATGTCACTCCATTCTATTAATCGTTGATTTGAGACTTGTTCAAGTGTCTAACAAGTTTTCTATATGTACGGAGTCAAGGTTAAAATTAGTTTTTATATATCCTCCTCCACTGAGATATTTTTTTATCATAAAATTGTGACCAAAATACTAAATTTCAAACTTGACAATACTCATAGATGTAATAATTAACCTCAAGAATAATAGATTAAAGATGTTGATGATGGTGAGTACAAAAAAGGTTAAAAAAATAAGTTTTTAAAATATCTCTTATCCTTGAACCAATCTAATTCCTTATAGGTTCAACCCAACTAAATTGTGTGACAAACCAGTTAAGTTAGTTCATAGGTCATGTTTAATTAATAAATGTGACATGATTGATCTTTTTCAAGCTAGCTTAACTCAAATCCGTGGCGAATTGGTTCACAATTTGTTGCCCATTTTAATAAATTAATCTTATACATTAAATATTTATTTAAATAATTACTATCTAACGCATACAATTTTAAAATAATAAATTTAAAAACACAAATTGTTCTATAATAATCTTTTATGTACTTGACACTCCAACTAGAATAATCTATCATGGTTGATTATGAGCATTTGTATGTGTAATATTTCTTTTAATTTTAGGCTATAATTGAGATGCTACTGCAGTTTTTATTTTTCTTTATTAGCTAAAAAATTATTTGATCTTATCAATAATTTTGGTAAATAAACTTTGTTTAGTAGTTAATAGAGTTCATGAAATGTTTCTTTAAGTAATATTTTTTCGAAAGACTAGTTTATAAATTTTATATTTCTTTTTTTTACCTAAAATATTTAGTCATTTTCTTAATCTTTTCTTCCTAAGGCGTGATTTTATTATGTATTTATTTACCCACTTACAAGACATGTTTTTATTATTTTTATCATTTTTTGTACCGAAGTTAGTATTTTTAACTCTTCTATTTCATGAAATATGATAATGATAGAAGATAAGTTTCTTTTTTAATTTTTATACATACTTTAATAATGACACTATTATGTTTTCTTTAGTACTATTGATGGGAAACGGAATGGAGCTTGACAAAAATGCTAATGAACATCCACAGGATAAGTTAGAAATTAAATTAAATTAGTTTAAATATTAACCATCAATTTTGCCACAATTCCAATAAAAAACTACTGGTAATTAACAGGGATCAATAAAAGTTTGTGAGTAGCATACATTACCGAGGTTATGATAACGTCAATTAAATAACCCTGTTGTTATTGACACTAAATATGTGATATCTACTTAAAAAGTATGTTATTTTACTTTATTTTAAATCTAATTATAAACATTATAAGATATAATGAGATTAATACTAAATTATGATATCAAAATATAATCATTAAAAGTAAAAATAAAATAAAATAAAAATAATAATTGAAACATAAATAAAATAGTTTAAGATTAATTAAAAAGTAAAGTTAAAAAAATACTCTTAAATTATTTTCACCTTAAAAGTTAAATCAAATTTTATATAAACATTTTTATTTGTCATTTGTACATTTATTAATTACTTTAAAAATTTACTAAAAACTTACAGTTTAATAACTTTTAGTAGCAACTATGAAACGTGCAAGAGGTAAAAAAAATATTGTAGCTCAACCTAATCCAAATCTTCTACAAGCTACGAATTTTATGGTCCATAAAGTCGAGCCACATGGATCGGTATATATTTATATTTTTTGGGAGAATCTGAAAAGATCTCCCCGATTTTGCTCTCTTAAATTTTCATAACAAGTGGTATCAGAGTTGTTGGTTTACGGGTTTGACGAGTATAGTTTGATCTTGTATCGAAAGTCTTTCTGACGGAAGTTTCAAGCATTGGTGTCCCGTATAAGTGTGTGAACGGTGGTACAAGTGAGGGGTCATGGGTAATGTACTCGGGTTTGAGAATGTTTCCGCTCGAGGGGGAGTGTATCAATGTGGTGGAGGAGTGACTCTCACTTGAGGGGGAGATTGTTAGGTATTCAAGTGTGAGTCTAAGTTTCACATTGCGTAGGAATGAGAAAGTTGAACAACATATAAGAAAGAAAACTCATAAACCTAAAGCCTTAAGATTTTGGGTTGAAAGAGACGTCATTCTTTTATATGGATTGGCTCATGTCTTATTTTTGTGAGATCTTTTCACTTCTGCACTCAAATTCTCTCACCAATATTCAACACTCATATTAACTTTAAAAGGAATGAATTCATAATATATAATAATATTTGACCAAATTTTAGGAAAAATGTTAGAAAGAGAGATGACGTTAGAAGAAGGGTGGTGTGACTTGGTAAGAGGAAAAGAATGGCAGACCAACACTGAGTGGGATGGGAATTATTGATGTAGGTGGTGGCTATTGCATAGACACACAATGCAATAAATTTTTTAACCAAATGATTAGGAGACAAAGTAAAAGGTTATTGTGTTTGGGAAGAAAAGGTTCAACGGTTTTGATCTAATAGTACCATTTCCCCCCTCTACGGACAAATCACAAAAGCAAACCTTCAAACACCCCACTGTGTATGTGTCATCTCACAACCTTTCTCACTTTAATCTCAACGTCAATTTTTTAATCACCATGTTTTTTTTTTTTATAACTACGACATTCGTGTCATCTTCAAGGAACGTCTTCTGTGTAGCAATAAAAGATTAAGAGAAAAAGGGAACACATGGGTTCTTCCATGCATAAACTGCAATTCTATAAATTCCAGTGTTCAGCCTACTTGACCCATCCGAAAACTAATGCGAATAACAAAAATGTACTCCATAGTTACTTGTATCAGGAACTGGTTAATTAGTGCACTCCCAAAATGAATGTTATCATGCCACTGCTAAAACAATAGATTCTTAAGCTTGTACAATAATTTAACAAGTGATCCCAGTTGCAAATAGCATCATGCAACCAAATGCTAGAGATTCAAACCATTAAAATAGAAGCCTCATAATTTAAATTTAATCTAGATAGTGAAAACTTAATATCCTAGTATATTTAGATTATATATTGTTAAATACTTAGGTGAATAATTAAATACTTATGCAATCTTTAAATATTAGAATTGATATAAATATACTATTAAGTCTCTTAATTTATTACAATAATATAAATAGAGATATTTTAAGATGCACGATTCACACCTTGCATATTTATTATCGTATATATCATTTTTTATAAATTGGAATTTGAATATATTAAAAAATTTATTAATATTACTAATAATATTATTATTACTTTTAGTTTTGTTATTTTTATTTTTACTATTATTATAATATGATTTTATTATTATTAATATTATTATTTTATGAATTTATTATTTTTTAATTTTTATTATAATTTTATAGATTTATTTTTATTATTATGTATTATATAATATAATATAATTAATTATGTTACGTCATGTTATGTAATGTTTATTGTGCAGCATAAAATATGTAACTTAACTTCGACGTTATATTTCTTCCCTTCAGCCAGGGGATTGAAAAACATATGTCCCCCTAGGTCTCTGTTGCTTTTCTTCACCCATCACCAAATGCAAACACAAACTTTCATAGTATTCTATTCAGTGTCTACATATAATGTCCTCAAACTATTACAATTTAAGGAATGATACTCTTAATTTTGATCTTACAGGATTATTAATATGCAATTATTAAATTTATTGCCTAAATAACTTGTCAGAAGTAGATTATTTAAAAGTTATCAAATTTGGTGAAGATTCTTCCTTAAAATTATCATCAAATTACAATATAAATGAGAGTTACTAATGTAAGGTTAAGTCAAATTTAAATTCCACTTTCTTGCTATCATATTAACTATACTAAAAACTACGAGTTAAACATCCCGAATTAAGATAGAATAGTGTTTTATTTAGTTTTCTTTTTTTTTCAAACTATGGGTGCTTTTCTCTTGATAGGAAGACTAAATCAAATTATTGGAGTTTTAAACACAAATGCATACCTGGAAGTGAATTTTTTTATGTCTTTACTAATCAAATGATTGGACTTTTAAACACAAATACATAAATGGAAGTGAAGATGATGAAAAAACAACTGAACGCAGTGCAAATTCAACGTTTGAATTGTCCTTCTTAGATGTCACAAATTGCACAATATTCTCTGCAAGTTATTCATGGCACACAAGCATCCAAATTAGTCAGTTGTCTTGAAGCACTTATTTTTCAAGAACACGTTCTCAATAATGAAACAATAAAGGGATGATATTAATATTGATATCCTTGTGTGATAGCTTTTTTCTCTTGGGTCTGACATAGTGAAGGTTCCATGGCCTTAGTCATGTCCTAATTCAGCCTTCCAATTGGACATTACAATTATAAATTAACCCATAAAACTTTCATGGCCTTATCTTATATTTCCATATCATGAGCTGTTCAGCTAAGTCAAACTCCAAATATTTGTGAAATGTGTATAATATTTATCATTACTATTGCGTCCTCTCTACCTCAATCATATGTGTCGGCTTCGTTGTACTTTGTATACTTGCTACACAATAATTAATTAGCTCATTTGATTAGTGACCAAAATGAAGTTGGTAAGCTACGTAAGTTGAGCCAATGTTTTCTTTCTACTCGTCCTTTTCCTCGATTTTCTTTGCTTCCTTGCAATCAAATGTGTTGATGTCTCTGTTTATGGGAATCAATTTCTGACTCTCAATCATTGGAACACATGAAACATCAATATTTTAACAACAACCAGATTGAACCTGCTTTCTTAGATTAAAATTTTGTGTCTAGAGATAAATATTCAATAGAAACACGAGGTAACAGAATGTCATAATTAAAGGAATCATGAGAATACCTACCCTTGCAGTGACTCTTATAAAAAACAGCCTTTTGGGTAACCTAGTGTTTTGTAATAAAACAAAGGGAAATGTTTTTCCACTTAGGAGTAGATTAAAGTGATAATTTAAATCCGGTTAGAACCAGAAAGATGCATGTATAGAAGTGGTGGTTCATGGTATCTGATGTTTACCAAAATTTTGAAAATGAGGAAGCATAGTCACAAAAGGTAAGAGCCAACATGTATCACAAGTTTTTTCTTGAATGATTGGGATGATGAGAGACCGACAACGGTGGAGACAAATCCAATCCGATGTAGCTTGTACAATTTGCTGTGTATTTGTCTCACAAGTTGCTGAGCTGGGATTCCCTTAAGCAAATTTCAATCAATATATATATATAACTTTTAGTGTATGGTCCCCCAATTTTTCTGCATTAAAGGAAAACTGCGTAAGAAAATAAATTAGTGGCATTATTGTCAAAGCGAATATGTGATACTAGTCTTGGCAGGCCATACCTCAAATTAAGCTTTTTATTTAGGTCCAATGCATAATGGTGCTTCATATGACGATTAAAGAAGGATTCAAGTCCCCTTTTATTTATTAAACATTTTTGTTCTCTGCTTGATCTTTGTGCAAAAATTCATTAATTACTAATGTTGAAATACAATACCAGGCCCTTTCAACGAGTCGTTCCTTGACCAACACGGTCCTACATTATTCACAAGCAATTTGCTTTGACATATCACTACTACGAAATAGAGCTTCAATCATAAGATGTTATTTCGTTTAGTGTAAGATGGAAAACCGAATAGGTAGTAAAAAAACACATTTTATATCGGTTTTAAAAGATATTTTACATCGGTTCTAGAATCGATATTAATATAAATGATGTAAAAAGTTCTGAACTTTTTACATCGGTTTTATAATTGATATAATATGTACATATACTACATCGGTTGATAAATCACCGATATAAAATATCAATCATGAGAGCGTTTAGAAGGAGATACTACATCGGTTGTGGCATCTATCATATTACATCGGTTGTGACTCTCAATCGATGTAGCATCTACCCTATTATATCGATTGTTACATATCGGTTGTGAGTAACAACCGATGTAATATCTCAATTTAATAAAAATTCTAGAATTTTCTATAATTCTTTGATAAATTTTTAATCCATACAAGAAAACACCATAGAAATTTTTAGAATTTTTTAACAAGTATAGATATGTGAAATAGAAAAAATGTGTCAAAAATACTAAAAAAAATAAATAGCAAACGATGGAATTTTGGGAAAAAATTGGATTCCGAATCCCCTTAGGATATTCCCTATGAACTTCGTTACCCCATTTCGAGCAACTTTCATTTTTGAAGCGTCTCAATCCGAGATCTCTATCAAAAGTTATGGTCATTTGAAGTTTTTTCGCCCTAAATTTTGACAACTCAAAATCTATTATAAATCTATACAATGTAAGAACTTTACCATTAAAAATACACTAAATCAAGTTGCTACTACAAAATTTGGGTCAAAAACAAATTTCTAACTATTTTTAATGAATTTAAAAAATGATAACCTCTTGCAAAGAGAAGCGACAAGCGGTGTCGAACCAAACATTTACGGTGGAGAAAGGCTCACACATCAAGTGAATAGCATCTTTAAAAACCTGCAATGTAAAAAAGTTAGCAAATCACCTATATCGAAGATGCTAAAGAAAGTAAATGAAGGCAACGAAGGAACCAAATGAGTGTGAGTGAGAGTGAAACGTAAGAGCAAAAAATTGCACCAAAGACTCAGCGACACGAGAGAAAGACAAATAATAAAAGCAGCAAAAATATTAGGTTAATAAATCCGTGCGCCCTCACTCAAAATTAAATTTTTTCACACGTTTGAGCATATTACATTGGTTGTAGAGAGGACTGATATAACAGATGCGTACATACCACATCGGTTGCCTCTATAATCGATGTAAGATGGTTCCCTGATTAACTGTTTTTGAATTTTTTCACTAATCTACTTTCTAAATCAGTTTTAGGTAACAACCAATGTAGTATCTAGCACTTATTATATTGGTTTAGACTCGCAAGTGATGTAATAGGTTCAGTGTCAAATCAAATTTTGAATTTTTTTTAGTCTTTTTTACATCAGTTAGGAATGTCAACCGATTTAAAATGGGATATATTACAAAGAATCGATGTAATATCTCTTCATATAATTTCAAAAATGCAACTGCATTTTTGTTTACCTCAGTTACGTTTTAACCAGCATTTTCTTCCAAATTTTTCTTCTAAATAAGGATGGAGAATATTACTCCAAAATTTTTAGTGACTTAAAACATAGTCTAACAGTAGGGGTAGACTTAATACTCATTAGTCTAACAGACGTGGGACTAAAATATACAAAGTGCAACTGTACTTGTAATTTCCATACATACACATCCATATTGCTCAAATCCTACATTTTCAAATATTTATAAGCTCCAAAACTACCTTAATGTATGTATAGTCATGTAGGCGGTGGTTAACTCCATTTTAACCTCCTTAATCCACCACCCCTCAACAACTTTTTCAATTGGTTCAAATTACAAGGAGTCCAAAAATTAATAATAAAATCAAAGTATACATTTTTTTTTAACTAAATTATACTTTTAATGAAAAAGACGAAAACATGTAACAAAATACAAATTTATTAGCAACATATAATGTAGAAATTAATATTTAAATTAATTTGGATGAAGAAATAATAAAATAAAATATTTAATTTGAAAGAAGAAATAGAAAATAAAAAATACATGATGTATACTTTTTGTTACGGTGGAATTTGAGTCAATTCATAAGTTTTGCATAAACTATTCATACGTAAGCTTATGTGAAAATAAGCTAAAAATACCATATTTTCATAAGCTTTATCAAACACTTCTATGACATAAGATAAGTTTAATATACATAAGATTTATTTTTCTTAATAGTTTGTTTTTAGTATTCACTGATTTTTTTTCACCCACAAAAAGCTTGAAATTTTGTATATAATAGAAAATCTTAAAAATAATAAATTTTACCAGTTTAGACATACAGTAGAAAATTATATCATAATCTATTATAGTAAAGTTTATTAGACTTATCGTGTCACGTACTATGTAATTGTTATCTTATCATTTACAAATATCTAGTTTCACATAAAGATATTCATGATGAGAGTATATTAGACATCCTACATCGATTAAATATATCAATTTACATTAAGTGAAGGCGATTTTTACCTTACAAGTCAGTCTTGTAAAAATGAATTAGACTTAAATTCACTTCTTAATATGCTATCAAAGTATATCTCATCGAATTAGTCACAAATATCTAGTGCCACACACTTGTTGTAAGAGGAGTGTGTTGAAAAATCCAACATCAACTAAAAATTTGATTTTGTGAGGATATGTTAGACTTACAAAATCTATCCTATCAAATCACTTACAAACATCTTATCACATGCACCAGATGAATATTATAACATCTAGAATTTCTTAAATATAATATGCTGAAATTGTGTTATTGATATATTTATTTGAAATATATTTAAATATATACATATTTGTGTTTATTATTTGTGGGTATTATAAAATATATTTATATAATAATAATATTTATATTATTTCTTATATATATATATATATATATATATATATTGTGAATAGTATAAATAAAAATATATTTATGAAAATTTGAAGGGAAAATAATAATAATAATAATAATATTTGTGAATGTTTATATTTATATATATGATTTTTGAATATTTATATATGAATTTTGTAAATAAAATATACTTTTGAATATTTAAAAATATATATATAATAAATTAAATGAAAATAAATGAGATAAAACTCACAATATGCAGATGAGGTGAGCAGACCAATAAGCATGGCAGTAAAAAAAGAATATCCCTGTTACATTGATTGTTAAAGAATAACAATAAAAAGAAAAAAAAAATGAAGTGTATTCTAAATAAGAGATAGATTATTACCCTGGCGACGAAACTTGAAAGAGAGAGGGGGAAGAGTGAATTAGGGAGAAGAATGGAACTCCAGTGGGAGACAAAAAAAAAAATCTTTAATTACATAAGGTGGAGGGAGGAGACCTCTATATTTTTAAATTATTTATTTCATGTTATTTTATGCGTGAAATGTTTCTAACTTCATCATATTAAATTATTATACATTTTATAATTATAATATATATATATATTTACTTTATATAT
>Ga0209489_101069_pt1 | contig 55640 bp, 28 predicted proteins | sample SiratrowhiteBW_FD_187527 | JGI IMG/M metagenome (GOLD analysis project Ga0209489, IMG submission 187527) | Root nodule microbial communities of legume samples collected from California, USA - Siratro white BW (SPAdes) (version 2) | ecosystem: Host-associated > Plants > Roots > Nodule | place... | reverse complement strand
TATATATATAGATATATATATATATATATATATAGATATATATATATATATATATATTTCGATACTCTTTGGTAAAAAAATCATCACCATTTATAGCTCTTTCTGCTTAACTATTGTGACGTACTTCTTCTCTTATATTATTCCTTGCTGAGTTATGGGTTTGTTTTCCTCCACGTCATCGGGTAAGGTACGAGAATAATTAGGAACACAGAACAAACAGGAACCATGGTGCATGTTATATATATATTATATATACGTAAACTTAGAAAGATAAGAACAAAAGGGCAACACATTAATGTTTAGGATAAAATCACGTTTTTAAATTTAGTCAATCCACTTTGAATCATACTCTATATCCTCCCAGTTCATTTAATCACCAGACTTTTCACTTTTTCATAACAATCTTCTTCCAAACCAAGTTAAGGATAAAGGATATATACTGTTTTACCTTTTATTTCTTAAAATATTTTTTTACAGTGAGGTACCGCAAGCCTCATGTTATAAATTTTTTAAATTATATTTCATGTTGATACTAGTTCTCAAGTATGATTTTTGATTTTTGTTTCACACTCATGATCATGATGTGGTTTATGGATATGGTTTGTGGCTGGAGGAACTTGTTCCTTGAGGTTTCAAATGAGCAGGAGATTGTGTATTATTGGAGGAAGGTTGATATTAATTGCTCATCTACCCTAATTTCATTGTTGTTGTATTCCATTATATATTGAGATTTCATGGAAGTAACGTCTAAGTTTTTTTTTTTAAAAAAAAAAAGAAATTTTGATATAAGAACTGTATATCTCACTTTTGTCTCTCTTTATTAAAATATGAATGTATGATAAAGCCAAATCTTGCACAATCCTTCTCTGCAAACATTTCAGCTTTCTTCTCTGGGAATGATTGGAGGACAAATGTAACAGAGATTTCGGTTACATTCTGGGGTGTACCCTTTACAGTTTTTTCCTTCACAAATTTTGAAGATGTACCTTTAACACTAGAAGGACCTGTAGTGGTTACGTTCTACATGCCACCTACAATCCACAACAACCCAATAATCAACCTGTTTGTTCCACCTATGTGGTGAAGCTGCATATGTTTGATAATTTGTATGATATGTAATCTTTCGAAGATATATATATATATGAAGCATAAGTTTAATAAATATTGTATGATATGTAAAACTTTTGTACAAGGTATGTATAATAGATGGTATATGGATAATAATAATAGGTACTGTAAAATATGTAGTTATATTGTAAAATAACTAATGGGAATAAAGAAACTTCTGGTTAAATTATGCAGGACCATATGCTCATGTTAAAAATCATACTTTGATTAAGGGTATGTATTTTATTTCTTCAAAAAAAATTGTTTCATCCAATAAGTCATATTCCATGCATATAATTCGCTTCCGCCAAATTATTAAGTAAAGAAAATGAAATTCTTACTCTTAATATTATACTATTAATAATAATAATTTTGGACGTCACATATAACTTTATATAGGCATTGAAGAAAAGAGTCATTGCAAATATTTTTTGGTTGTTGAGCAACTTCAAACTCACTTGAACATCTTGCATCTGAGCAGCTTGAACGTAAAAGATACATTAAATGCGCTCCATGCATGTATTTAATGTTCTTCTCTTTGCAACATTTTGATAACTAAAGGTACTTTTCTCTCCTTTAAAGTGTCTTTACTTGAAATTGTGTAAAGCATGGAGTTATATGAAGCAAATAGACTTGTCTAGGGTTAACAAAACATGTGTAAGAGAATTGTTGAAGCAAAACAACTTTAGCTTATGTACCAAGAAATTGTTGATGTGACATAACTTGTTGTAGATCTTCTTGGTAAAATATAGGAAACGAATATTTCCTGCATCATAGAATAAGCATAAAGATATTTATGAATACAATGTGTAGTTCAAGACTATGCACATATCGTCTAAACAAACACATTACTTATCATATATAAAAAGAAATAGCATAATGTTGCAATTGAAACACTTATGCCTTCATGATCTATTATGAGCAAAAAGGTTTTCATCTCAAAGACGATGTCTAATCATATTGTATGTTTTACTATTTATATAATCAAAACTTAAATGTTGGAGATCTCACATCGACTAGAGATGAGGTCTTTCAATAGTTTATAAATGGGTGCAAATCTCACTTTGCAAGCCGATTTGTAAGGTTGTGTTAGGCTTAAATTTCACTTCTTGATATGGTATCAGAGTTTATCCTAGCACGGTTGTTGGGCCACCCGTTATCGGCCGCTATCAGACCACCCTTAAATAGTATAGTCCCATACACAAGTTGAGCAGTCTCGGCATGAAGGGGTGTGTTGGAGATCCCAATCGACTAGAGATAAGACCTTTCAATAGTTTATAAAGTGGGTGCAAACCTCACCTTACAAGTCGGTTTATAAGGTTGAGTTAGACTTAAATTATACTTCTTAATATGGTATCGGAGCCTATCCTAGCACGGTTGTTAGGCCACCCGCTATCGGGCCACTATTGGATCACCCTTAAACAATATAGTCTCATGCACGAGTTGAGCAGTCTCGGCGTGAGGGGGTGAGTTAGAGATCTCACATCGACTAGAGATGAGTCATTTCAATAGTTTATCATGTGGGTGCAAACCTCACTTTACAAGCCGGTTTGTAAGGTTGAGTTAGGCTTAAGGTCTAATTGATATGGTATCAGAGCCTATCCTAGCACGGTTGTTGGGCCACCCGCTATCGGGCCGCTATCGGATCACCCTTAATTAAACAATATAGTCCCAAGCTCGAGTTGAGCAGTCTCGACATGAGGGAGTGTGTTAGAGATCCCACGTCGACTAGAGATGAGGTCTTTCAATAGTTTATAAATGGATACAAACTTTATTTTACAAACTTGTTTGTAAGTTTGAGTTTGACTTAAATTCCACTTCTTGATATTAAATGTTAAACTTATATAACAATTACCCTCGTATTTGTTACTTGCACAATGACTTGTTATAAAATGGAATGTACATTAAGAGACTCGAAAGCAAATTTTGGAGTTGCTTAAATATGTATATGAACATATTATGTTATGATTAAAATTTATCTTGTACGGTTGAACTTTATTTTATATATCTTTGTTTGGATCATACATTCTTGTTGAGATGTTACATTTACAATACAAATTATTGAAACGACATTTATGTAAAAAAAAAATAAAAGAAATTTTAGCATAATCGAGCAAAATAAAATAGAAATAAACTAATAGATAAGTTAAAGAGACTTTAATGTAAAGTAAAAAGAGTAACTACACACATAGTGTATACGGTCAAGTTTTATATTATAAATATTTATAATATTTGGTTTTCAATTTTTTATTATAACATCACTTCAATATAATGTATAATAAATAATATATTTAACACTTATTTTTATATAATAAATAAAATTATAGAAAATAAAAAATAATACATATATATTATTTAATATTTAAAGTTGTAAAACAACATAATAACAAAAAGAACACAACATGACAACATTTATCTTTTCATTAATATTAATATTAATAATATTAATATTAACATTAACTATTATTATAATAATAATAACATTAATAAAAAATAATTACAATAATAAAAATCAATAATAATAATTATTATTATAATATTAATTATGAAACGCTTTACTTAACCGTGTAAAAATTTAAGTATTACAATTTGACTATAACTTAGTCTATCTATAATAATTTATATAGTTTATCTGTAATAATTTTTTTTTAAACAATTGTCTGATTGGAAATTAGACCAGTAACTTTAACTTTATTATCAATTAATAAATTCATCATTTATTAATTGACAAAAATTATAATAATAATCAGGATATAACAATAAGGAACGTGAGAACTTTAAAACATTCAGAAGCCTACTTTTGCACTGATATGTGATAAAGAATCAAAATGTTTGTTTGTGTTGAGCCGGTAGAACTCATGAAATAAAAGTCACTGACAAATGAGATGGACACTGCACTTCTTCATGAACTTCGTTAACACCCTCACTTCCAAAAAAAGTCAAGTTAGTTTGGACTTACGTATCTTTTTAAGCCATTCGTGCCTTTCTAAATATATATATAATTATTTTTGTAAAAGAACATAACAGTTAAACGCCAAAATTCTAGAGATATTGATGTCACTTGCAACGTTAATAACCTTCAACATAAATAATATGTTATCGAAATTAAGTAAATAAAATAAATTTTATTTTGAGTTATAATAGATCAGGATAGAAAAAATATATCAATTCGTTGGCTTATCTAAACTTTAACTAGAAAAATCAATTGAACTTCGTCCATTTAAAGAAAAATTTAATCCATGTGTTGATAATTTTTCATGAATAGATATCAATTTATCCATAAAAGTAAAATTTTTAATAAAATTAAAAATATGGTTTTGAAAATATATATTTGGAAAGGTAAATTTAAGATGTTTAATTATGAAAAGATTAGTTGAATTAATTTTGATACGTAAGTATTAGATTTTGAGACATGATTTGTGGATCATTAATTATTTATAAAATTGAACAGAACTGATCCTTCTTTATTATACTTTCCAAAGAGTATTGACTAAATGAATTTTCAAGTAAATGAAACGAATATATGATAGATAAATAGATTGCTATCTCTCCCCTAATGGTAATACAATATCAGTATTAAGGTTATAATTCTAACAATTATTGTCCAATAACATCTATCACCCCAATTACGATCAAGATAACGCGTATGGTAAAACTATACTAATAACAATAAGATTGTAATACTTAATATTTAATAAATTTTTACAACCATTTCATAATCACTATTTTACCCTTCATAATATCTTTAAAAATAAATGTTCATAATATATAATTTCCTTAAAAATAAATCTTCATAGTATATAATATTTTTAAAAATAGATTCTCATAACATATTGTTATATGTCTATTTATCTTCTTAAAAAATACTTTAGAAAGTAGAGAAAACAAAAACAAAAAAACTATTTTTTTCTACCCAACTCGAAAATGTTTCTAAATAGTAATTTTCATTTTTTTCTACTTGTACTTTTTCAAATAAGTTTATCAATAAGCAATTATTTTATTTAAAAACTTGAACAATCAGACCAGAATGATTACGATGGTAATAATAATCGAGTCTTTTGAGAAAAAGTTATCTCTCAAATAAAATTTTTCCCTAAAATTTGAAATTAAATAAAAAAAAATATTTTATCTCTAATTTTACAAGACAGAATTTATTTTGAAATTTATATTTGGAAACTAAACCTTGCCACCAGTGTTACAAAACACAAGGTAATCAAAGGCGATAAGACACAAAAAAAGTTAAGTGATAGTAGCAATTATTTATGATGCACTTAAATTGTTGTCTGCTTCTCATGCAACCATGAAAAAGATTGTCAAAATCTATGACAGCTCCAAGCATCATAATCATGAGTTTTTCGTGATTTTTCTAAAAATACGTTTAACGGTATTAAGTTTATAGTAAAACTAAAGACATACATTAATGGTGATAGCACGGAGCATTATACACCAAAATCATATATAATAATAATTGCAGAAATAAGAATAATTTGTCACCCCAGACAAATGACTAAGCTGAAAGCAATACTGCAAAAAATTGTCTGAACTTTTCTGCCTTGTTGATATAAGCTAAAATAAAATGGTGTACAAACATGTTTCCACCAAACCAGGTAACTTTGGTAGAGGTGTAACAAGAGGCATATAACATGCAATGTAAAAAGGTCCTTACTTATTCTATTAAACAACCATATAACAGCCAACCCAACAATGAACCATAATAGCTAACATAACTAAGGTACTTTAATTGGAGGCTACCTAAGCTCTTGCTCTCCACCATCTCCATAACTAAACGTCACCTGCCACCTAAAAAGCACGACTAGGCATGCTGCCACCGCGACCCCTTCCTCGTCCGGCATAGCCATATCCTCCTCCTCTTCCATAATAACCGCCACGAGTTCGTCCACCGCGGCCAGGGCCTCGACCACCTCGACCTCCATGGTACCTCACAAAATCACCAAAAGTCTGCACCACAAATCAGCTAAAGAATTTGACATTGTCCCTGGAGATATGAAATCTAAGAAAAGAGAAAAATCACCTCAGTATCAATCTTGACTTGTTCAGAGTATCTAGTCCTTCCATTCCGTGAAGTATTAACGTTCACATTGGAAGACAGGGAGTCAAAGAAGTCATCTTTGTTATAAATAGGCTGCAAAAGTCATGAAAAACTGACTCAAAAACACAATACAAAGACTAAACCAAAATCATTAGGTGAAAACTTGATACATATCAAGCAGCACACTAGATTATATTACCTTAACCTCAAGGTTTGATAAATCATTGTTGTCTTCATCTTGGTAATCTTCATCATAGGCAATTTCTTCCCCATCTTTGTCTTTTGAATGAGACTTGCCTTTTCCAAGATGACCCCATACTTCATCCTTCTTGAATTTCTCATTCATCGCCATGAAATCAAAATCTTCAGTGAATGCTGTGACTGGGCCCTGTAACCATTAATAATTTTTTTTCATTAACCAAACTGAATATTACAATCATAATGTTATCAAAAGAAAGGGGTGAAAAGTAAAATAAGGACAACTTTTCCGCAGATTTATTTAGCTAATCCCAATGGTCCAAAAATTATTTTAAAAAAAAGCCAAACATGGAGCATATTTCATTATAGATACTTATAGTAAGTGACTTGAGAAATTACTACATCTATAAATGAAATAGTAATTTGAATGTTGTTACCCCAGTTCCTCTTCCTCTTCCGCGTCCCCTGTAACTATAGCTATGATGAGTTTGAGTTGGAGCTCCACCAGGCTTAAAAAAATGGAACTAAATGTCAAAAGTCCTTCTCAATCAAACGAATAAATTTTAAATACAATAACTAATATAATAAAGCATTCATGCGTCACTTGATGCTAATTTTATTTGATTAAAAAAAAGGCATACAAATTAAGAAAGAATCATCAATCATTATAATTTATGTATGGAAGCTGACAATTAAAGCCACACAAAACAGATCAAATCCTACTTTAATTCTCTGCAAAAGCAATGGAAAAATACAGAAAAGTTTATCAGCAGAGAAGAGTTTGTATACCTAAATTACAGAGCACAATTTCCCCATATTCCTCATTACATCAAAGCCTAGCTTAATGGATGGGAGGAGAGCAAGTTGTCACGGAAGATCAAAGTGAAAGTGTCATGATTTTCACATTTACAACGTTTGAACTTGTCAAATGCATATTTAACTAGCGAAAACGTGATTTTTCTTAAAAAATGTTTGGTTTAATTTTCAAAAACACTTTTGCTTAGAAGTGAAAATATATAACTTCTGCATTGGCCTGAAAATTTTGTATCAAACTAGACTTGCTTTTTAGATTAAATTTTCAGATTTAAACAGCTTTCTTCACACTTGGTATGATAGGATTCATGGTAAACAGCTTTAGAATTGCTTTGCTTCCAGTCCAGCATGGTTTTAGTAAAATATAGATTTTTATTAATATTCAGTAGAATTGTTTTTGCCTCCCAACCTAGGTTTAACAAGAAGTGATAAAACTCACTACGCCAAACCTGCTTTCAAGATAAACGCATCCAAACAAAAATCACTTACCTTATAAATCAATTTTACAAAATTAACTACATTCATAAAGAATTTTGCAAATGCTCAATCAAGAATGCACTTCATTCTAACCAAAATCAGGATAATCTAAAATCAAGTTTACAAATGTTCATCCAAGCACCCTAATTACCTTTGGAGGATGATATTATTTGAATTCAATAATGAGACTATGACCTCCCCCATATCACGACATTTTATGGAAACAAACAAGCATATTAAGAACCATAAAAAACAAACTAATAGATCAAGAGAAGAAAGGATACCCTGTGATTGGGTCGTGCAGTTACTGGCAGTGGCAAAGGCAGTATTGCCGGTTGAGAATCAACCAAAACTGGCCGAGATTGCTCAGGAATTGGCAATGATGCTACCAGAACCACTTCAACATCCTTATGAGCTGCTTGTGAAGGCTGAGCTGAAGTAACTATCGCTGGTCCAGGCTGCAATAATTGACCTGGGGTTATCAGAGAAGGGGCTGATGTTTCTGTATGGATAGAACTTGATGATCCAACAACTGCAGGAGACAACTGAGATCCAGTTTGATAGGCCAAGCTTGAACCTGAAATTGCATTTGGTTTGCTGTCGATGGGTGGCACCATAGCATTCATTTCTGGACCAGAATTAGTCAGCGAAGTCAGTGATGGTAAGCTAGCAGCTAACATGGTTGCTGAAGTTGAAACATTGGTTGTTTTGTTTGTTACTGATACTGGCAAAATTTCAGAAGCAAGTGTTGCAGAAGGTGCAGGAGGCAAAGCAGAAGGCAAAGTGGACGGTGCAGGAGGCAAAGCAGAAGGCAAGGTGGACAGTGCAGGAGGCAAAGCAGAAGGTGCTGGGGGCAAATTAGATGAAGGCAAGACAGCAGATATTGCACTAGGGGTGGTGGTGGTCACAGTTAGTAATGATGATGGTAATTCTGGTAGGTTAGAAGATACAGGAGGTAAAGAGTGACTAAAATTGGGAAACTGCATGGAGGAAGGCATTGATAAACCAGGTGGAGGTCGAAGCAAAGATTGTTGTTGTAATTGAGGAAGCCCATTGGGAGCACCATAATATCCTTGCCAATACATTGGCACACTAAGCCTACCGCCATTTGCATTTGGAGCAGGTGGAGAAGCTCCCCATGATCCTATGTTCCCTCCAGGTTGATACAAAGGCAAGGGCCCTTGAAAATTTGACCCAGGAAGTCCAAGCTGAGGGGTATGAGAGCTAAGATCAGTCAAAGGCCCACTGACAGCAGTAGGCAAACTTGTAGATGTGGTTACTGGACGAGGATAGTGAGACTGCAAAATGCAATACCATATAATTAGGAATACATTATTTAACTGATTCACTATTTACACAAAAGAAATCTCGTTAACCTGAATAATAGCTGGGTCGTTGTTGACTTGTGGGGGAGGCTGCACAGGTGGAGAAGATTTAACCTGTAAATCCTGCAGACAAAAATAAGACATGTCTCAGCTGATCTGACTTATATATAACACCTATGAACATCGATCTATCAATATTCCATGCAGTAACATCTAAACAATGCCCTTCTAGGCTAAACACATTAACTCGTAAAACAGATAAGAAAATCTGGATCAGCCTTCTAATGTTCTATCTACTGATATATTCAATCAAAGATTCTAGAACCAAGTTGTACCAATAATGTTTCTTCTCAAAACTCACTCAAGTTACATGCTATTATTTCTAAGGTACTCTCAACAAGATCAGGTACAAATACATGCCTATTTAGGAAAAAAAAAAGCTTGTACATATTACATGCATATTACCTTGATGTCAGTACCGCGGAAAAGTATATACTCATAAACCTTGTCACCCGGGGGAATTTGCTGGCCATCCTTTTTCCTTCCTTCTGTTCCAAAAGATCGCACTGCAACACCAAAAACAAAAACTTTGTCAATCGAATCCATGATACTAAATAACATACTTAGATGGTAAAATTCGAAGCTGCAATAACCCACACGGTTTCATGAGATCTATTGATCAAGATTCCTGATGATTTGAAATTCAATCAAAGAGCACAACCTTTATAAATACTACATAAACTTGCTTGATGTGTTTATTTTTTCAACAGTACATGACTTCAACTCCTAACCAATACACACACATATACAAAGCATATCTAGTGAGAAATAAGGTATCATGAATTGTAAGATATTAGAATAGAAATATAGAACATTCAATCATATTTAAATGAAAATTAAAAGATAAATGCAAATTACATTTTTGTGAGGTCATGTGACCATTGGCTATATATATATAGGGCACAACAATTATCATTGCAATTAAGTTTGTTTGGATAGATAGAAAATAAGTAAACTATGATGCAAATCTTAGACGACATAACAAATTTAGCTATTGTGGTGGGAGAGACATAGACCACATAAATCTGAGGGAAAGGGAAAAATGAGGGTGAACTGAATAGAAACAATACCAAATAACATTGAAGATAGTTCCCGAGAACGGATCAAGGACTGAAACACCAGGAAGGTGTCAAAAACAATCAGAAATTGCTGGAGATCGCACCAGATATAGTGGTTCATGTTTCAAAATAGGGTTTGACCTCAAACCTTGATTATGTAAGGGAAGTATAAATCACACAAATGTCTCCCAAAATAAACCTTAAATGACACCATTCTGTGGGGTTAAAGAGGGATTTCATCCATCAATCAATGTTGCGGCCACTAATGCTACACATGAGTGTGATCCACAATCCCTCCAGACATGACAAAAAAGCGGCAACATGACAGGCTAAAATGGTTCTAGATCGCGTGACACACCACAACAGCTCTATATCGCATGATTGACTAGTACGGAATACAGATATATATGTAAATTGCCAATTATTATTCTGACTAAAATTAAAAATTCAAACATAAGAGGGAAAAATATGAAAATTCATTCTATAATTCAATTTGGCCTTAGATTTGGAAGTTTTTTCATCAATCTATCACCACCGGAGTATCTGAATTTTGCTTCTTTCAGTGTTGCAAGCCTATCGACTTAGGGACTAAATTTATGAGTTCACTATAAACTCCTTTCATTTATTGATCAAAAAGCTTTCCATTAACCTGGAATGCAATAACCAAACAATCCACAAAAGCAAGCAGCAAATAACAAAAAAAAAAAAATTACGAGAACCAAAGGTAAGCCTATATCCATCTGAGAATCCTACTCGAACAATGAAAGAAGCGAAATCCATATACTTCAACAGAGACAGATTAAAACCACATGACACGCTTAAGAGACAAGCAAAACATGCAACACAGATGCTGCAGGGATAAGTTCATCAAGACCATTCTCAGCTCTTAAAAGAAGACCCCAAGAACTATCACAACTTCAGAAAATTACTTCCCTGTGGCAGGAATTCACACCCCTGTGACAAAGCCCCTTCAGAATTCAATAAAAGATAACAAACAACAACAAAGATCAAATTTTGACAGTGAATTCAGAGATCTGAAGCCAAGGAAACCAAATTAAACTGAAAACAAACAAAACCCAGAAAGGATTAAGGGAAATTGGTGGGAAAAAAGAAGTGGGTAGCAGAAGAATACCATTTCTGAGGCCAATACTGGACTCTTCAGTGTTGATGTTGTACAGAATGCCCTCATATCTGATTTCACTCTTGGAAGTGAGGCTTATCAAGCTCCCAATGTACGTATCGGCCGCAGAACTCGACCGAGAAGCGCTCTCGGACGCCATAACCGGTGGCGAATGAGGTTAGGGTTTTGGTTTTTGGGGCCCCTTTGTTTGAAGCCCCCTATTACACAGAGTGTTCTAAGCTTCAAATGGGGTGATGGGACGTGTGTGAGATGATGTACTTTTACATGGACAATTTATAGATGTTTGTGAATGGGATAGATGTATGGTAGTTTGTGAATGGAATGGCAATATTGTGAATAAGATGATGTAATAACTTACATTTTTGTCTTATTTGAGTTTTGTCAAAGAAATTCAATCACCCTAATTATCTCAATTAATATTAATCATAAATAAAGGATGTTGATATATTAAATTGTAAGCTTTTTTTATATGTCTATAATTAATGATTTAAAGATTATTCATTAATGATTATTAATGGTAATTATTATTGTAATAAATATTTTTTGAAAGTTATATTTAAAATACTATTTAATTGATTGATTATTTAAAATAATAAAGACAGAGAGTTTTTAAGGAAAATTAAACTGTTGGGAAATCATTGTTTAATTTCAAGTTTCCAACACAACTTTTATTTTAGATTTTTTTTGAATTTGAGAGTGGAAAGAAATCTATAAAATATTTTTTGTAAAAAATAAATCTATAAAATATTAAAATGACGAATTAATCTATAATTTTTCCTTTGTCTAAAATAAAAAGATAAAAATCATAAACTATTTATAATCTACATTTTTCTATACGCTTTGTTTGGTTAGGAAAGTAAATTTAAAGAAATGAATTTGAAGGAATTTGAGTAAATTGTATGTGGAAGATAAGATTGTTTGAATTAATGGATAGATGATAAGATTTGAAGGGATTTGAATAGAATATTTGTGAAAGTTTTATAATGATTTGATAGATGTTATAATTTTTTTTTTATTTTTTTAATTGATATATTTGTGAAATTACTAATTAACTCTTGTAAAAATGGTGTATCATAATTTCCAACTCACTTACAACGGCTATTCAAAATTTTCAATTCCACCCCTTTAAATCTCTTCACATGAGAGAGGATCCCATAGTGCAAATCTTTTCTAATTCATCCTTCCAAATTAATGCAACCAAACAAACTTCATCCACAACAATCCGTCCTCTTGTACAGTACACTACACAAATTGATTAATGTTTTAAAAGTTTTATTACTTATTATTATTTAAAGTATTTTTGCAAATGACAACTTTATTCAAACATTTAATTAATTCTATCAACAATCCGTCCTCTTGTACAGTACACTACACAAATTGATTAATGTTTTAAAAGTTTTATTGCTTATTATTATTTAAAGTATTTTTGCAAATGACAACTTTATTCAAACATTTAATTAATTCTATCAAATAATATGTATCTTATAAAATTTTATAAACAATAATTATTTTTTAGTGTCCAACAGTTAGTGTGATAACCTACGTTAGATTATTTTCTGGTGTAGTGTAAACAAAAGTAAAAAAGGAAAAAAAACATAGGAAACTAAGTTAATTTAGAATTATAATCCTAATTATTTTTGTGTCTTATAAAATTAACACAACTTATTATGTTTAAGATTTATTTGGATATAGAAAGGAATTTATAGAATATTATTTGTAAAAAATAAATCTATAAAATATTAAATCAGGAGTTAATCTACAATTTAAATCGAAAGTTTTCCTTTATTTAAAACGAGGAGATAAATTTTATAATCTACTTATAATTTATATTTTCTTTTAATGTTTTAAAGTTTTATTGCTTATTATTATTTAGAATCTTTTGTAAATAAAAACTTTATCTAACTATTTAATTAAATTTTATCATATGGTATGTATCTTATAACATTTGATAAACAATAATTTCTTTGCTAGTGTACAGCCATTAGTATGATGGCACATGTTAGATTATTTTGTAATGAAATGTAAATAAAAGAAAAACATTAAATATGAAAACACATGCATAATATCATCTTATTCATGCACATTAATTATTTTTTTCTAAGATTATTTCCATATTTTTTTATCTTTATCATAGTTTTGTAAGTAAGTTGAAATGTATTGGAGATCTTACAATTAGAGCCATAATTAAATCTTAAATTGATGTGATCTAAAAAAATAAAAATAAATGTATTTTTTCTTTATATTTTTCCTATGTTTAGTTTAGACATAGATATGGAATGAGTTTGTTTATTCCTCTTCCACTATGAGTTCTAAATAAAAACATCTATTGTACTCATTTTGGCAGATTTGGAATAAATATAATTTAAAAAAAAAATATTGATTATGTCATATCTCAATAGATGTTTCTCCTTTGCTTATTTTAGAGTGACGCTTCATAGCTTATCTCTTGATTGCACATCGGGGTTCATCAAAGGGAAGTGGAGAGTTTCTCTCTAGGAGTTTTTTTATCTTGTGAGCTAGCTCACAAGTGGTGATTATCTTGCTTATCTCATGAATTTGAGTGGCGTAAGGTTCTTATCAATTCCTAGCATTGATTTTTATCTTGTTGGCTAGGTCACAAGTGGTGTATCACCATCTTGCTTATCTAATGAATTTGGATGACTCAAGGTGTTGTTCTAATTCCTAACATTATCTTTATTTCTTACATTTTCTTTAATTATTTTCATTTTCGAATTTTCCGCAAACTTTTAAAGATCACATTCATCCAAGAATTCATTCAAGAGTTATTCTTTGAAGCTTGAGTGGAACGATCCTACAACCCAAAGCTTTCCTCCATTACCATAGACGTTTTCGACTTCCGTTTTGCACCTCCAAGCGCAATTAGTATGATGACACATGTTAGACTATTTTATAGTGTAATGTAAATAAAAGAAAAACATTAAATATGAAAACACATGCATAGTATCATCTTATTTATACACATTAATTACTTTTTTTCTAAGTTGAAATGTATTGGAGATCTTACTTTAATTAGAGACATAATTAAATCTTAAATCATAATTTGTAAGATAAGTGGAGATACAAACTTCATCTTACAAGCCGGTTTATATAATTGAGTTGGACATAACTTCACTTATTAAAATGATATCAAAGTTGTTTAAAGTTTATCCTAATGAGATTTATTGAATTGTTGGGTCACCCATTATCGAGGACCTGTAAATATCTAATCCCACATCCAAAATATGTTAGCACCATGGGTTTCTAACTCATTTGACGAAGTCAACTTGGATCAAAGCTTGTTGAGTGATTTGATGAAGCCATAATGGACCTTGATGGGAGTTCTCTTCGATTTTGGTCTAGGACTTAGGTTGTGTGTGTGATTGTGGTTTTTTATTCAAAACCATGAGTTACATGATATTTCACTTAAAAAGAGCTCCAAGAATACACTCTGTTTAATAAATAATTGAATGGGACTAAGTAAGAATTAATAGTTTTTGAAAAACCTATTTTGAGAGGAAAATCAATTAACTGTTTCCGAAAATCAACTTGCTGGTTTTTTCTGTTTTTCAAAAAATCAATTGATTGATTTTTTGCTATTTTAACGATTTTAAAATAGAGTGCTTATATAAGGTGTAACACGTGTTCCACTTAATACGAGACTATTCATTTGTGAATTACACAGTGAGAAAAGCGCGTTAATACTTTGAGACAAATTGAGACATTGCTCTACCTCAAGAAAACCTCAAGAACATGAATCTTGAATCTTCTCTTTGTTAGATTTTTTAGCATCTTTGGTTCTGCATCAAAGATAAGTGTTATGCACTGTTATTGATAGTTGGGTCTTCTATGATATTGTGCAGAAACTGTTCAAACTTCTTTCATATTGTATTTTAGTGGTTTTGGTTACAAATTGCATAGGTTTTGTGGTTTGTAATTGTGTGGTTGGGTTACAAATTACATAGAGTGTGTAGTTTGTAATTGTGCAGTAGGGTTCTGCACTGGTTCTACAACTTCTATAGGGTTTAAGGGTTGTTTTGCAATGTGTAGTGAGTTCTTACTTGGTGAAAGTGTAATTGTCTTGAATTTGATTGATATTGGTGATCTTTGAGTGAATTTCTTTGCTTGTTAACAAAGAAACTGGATGTAGCCCTTGTGGAAGGGTGAGCCAGTATAAATCTTGGTGTTTTTGTCTCTCTTTATCCCTATCTTGAATCGCAAATCGTATCTGCTGCATTTTGTGAAAACTGTCAAATTTTCAATTAATTGATTTTGGGTTTCAACTAATTGATTTTTTTTTCTGGAACTACATAATACACTGAATTGTTATGCATAATTCTGAGTTTGTGATTTAAAATTAGTTTCTTTGTGATTACCCATTCACACCTAATAATATTCTTGTGCTACTGTGCAAATTTGGTTTCTGGCATTTTTCTCTTCTAAAAAATCAACTAATTGATTTTTGACTTCAATCAATTATTTTTCCTACTACGGCAGTTTTGTGTTTTCTGCAATCAATTGATTCGTCTGTTTAATTGATTGTATTCTGTTCTTGATTAGTTTGTTGTTTTTAATTAATTGTATTTGCTAATCAAAATTGATTGAAATCTTGGAACTTGATTTTCTTCATGGAATTTCAATTTATTGAGTTCCGGTTTCAATTTATTGAATCTGCTTTTTTAAAGAAACTTAAAATTTCACATTCCCAGTTTGACTTCTTTTACTATTTTGTGTGATTATTTGAAATTCGTTGAGTTTCTGTTCAATTAATTGTTTTGTGGATTCAATTAATTGATATACTCTTATTTTGAATTGTGAAGTGCTTTTCAATTAACTGATTTTGGTATTCAATTGGTTGTTTATGGACAGTACTAAATTGTGTTCTTCATTCAATTAATTGCTTCGGCATTTCAATTGATTATTTTTAGCTTTCAATTAATTGATTTTTGTTGTGTGCTCTAAACTCTTACTTTTGATTGTTTTAATAAAGAGATTTCATTCTACACTTAATTACTTTCCATATTTTGCGAAAATTTTTGAAAGTTCAATGCACCCTACCTCTTGAACTCAGCCTAAACTACTTTTCAAAATATTCATTTGCCAACATAAAGTGGTGTGTTAGAGATCTCATACCAACTAAAGATATAGCCAAATCATATATATATATATATATATATATATATATATATGTAATTTATAATCTACTTATAATCCATATTTTTCTTTAATATTTTAAAGTTTATTGCTTATTATTATTTATGATATTTTGCAAATGAGAACTTTAGGTTCAATAATTAGTGTGATATCACACGCTACATTATTTTATGGTGCAATATAAATAAAAGAAACAAATCATGAAACTAAATTATTTTAATATTATTTTTTTATTAGGATATATGTATAACTGTTGAGGTTTTTGATCGCTCTTGGCTAGCTCAAATAGAAGATATTTTTTCCTGCCTCATATTTATACTTGTTGTATGAGGTATTCTGATGTTAAATTTAAACATAACTTTTATGTAGGAGCATATGTCACAATTAGGGTATTTTAGGTATTTTACAAGTCCCACATGGAATAGGTATAAAAGTTTTCCCATTCCTTACCATTATAAATATGTATCCATGTATCCTTTTTGGGACAAGTTGAATGAATAGTGATTTTCTATAATAAGCTTTGTGCTTATTTCCTCATTGGATTCCATCCTCAATTCTCTACCCGATCTCTATGAGAGCTTTGAAGTCGGGTAGGTATTGGGCATACATATGCTTTTGAGACTCTAGCAAGAGGTTTTTCACTATCATTTCCAGTGCCCCCCCCTCCAGGGGTCTGGTTGTCATTTGGGATGCCCTTTTCCTCCATCTGGTAATGTACTCAGAGAAGGTCTCGTTAGGTTGCAGCTTGTAAACTCTTTATTTTAAGGGTAAGAGGTAGTTTATATCCTTGGCTTGGCCAACCAAGGTGGGTTCTTGCCTATTCTCACCATAGTGGGGTTATTAACCTCGCCACGATTGGTGACCTAAGCGACATCCCGACATCAAACTTAGTTATTATTAATGATCCAGTACTAAATCTTAACAAACTAATAAAAATGAAATAGTTAAATATGGTTATAAAGTATGACAATTTATATGGGCGGTGATTTTTAACAGTTAAATTGAGCCCCCTAATTGGGCCTTTCCTGATGGATGCAATTTTCTGGTCACAAGTGAATTACCTTTCGCACCTCCATAATTTCATTTTGAGCCTAAAGTATACCTCCTGGCCCATAAGGATCACAAGCCCCCCAACCTTGGGCCGAATAGGCGAAAAAGCTTATCGAGGCTCTTGAATTTCAATATTATAGAGTCTTGTAACATTTAAATCTTTTCGATATCTTTGAGAAATGTGGTTTCCGTATTATCAAGTCTTTAGGCTTCCGTATCGCTAAGCCTTTCGGCATCCATATCATTAAGTCTTAGGTTTTCATTTCGCTCAGTCTTTTGACATCCATATCATTAAGTCTTTAGGCTTCCATATAGTTAAGTCTTTCAGCATCTGTATCATTAAGCCTTTAGGCTTCCATATCACTAAGTCTTTCGACATCCGTATCGTTAGGCCTTTACACTTTTGTATTGTTAAGCTTTTTGACATCTTTATCATTAAGACTTTAAGCTTCTGTATCGCTAAGCCTTTCGGCATCCGTATCCTTAGGCCTTTCGGCATCTGTATCATTAAACCTTTAGGCTTCAATATCGCTAAGCCTTTAAGCTTTCATATCGCTAAGACTTTTAACATCCATATCATTAAGCCTTTAGGCTTCCGTATCGCTAAGCCTTTCAGAAATCGTATCATTAAGTCTTTAGGCTTCCGTATCGCTAAGCCTTTCAACATCCGTATCATTAAGACTTTAGGCTTCTGTATCGTTAAGCCTTTCAGCTTCAGTATCCTTAAGCCTTTCGACATCCGTATTATTAAGCCTTTAGGCTTCCATATCATTAAGTCTCTAGGCTTTTGTATCTCTAAGCCTTTCGAAATTCATATCATTAAGTCTTTAGGCTTCTGTATCGCTAACCCTTTGTGACTTCCATATCGTTGAGTCTTTGCGACCATGTTTTTCAAATGTCACATATATCTTTGTGGTAATGCTTTGTGAATTTATATTCACATGTACAATTTTGGTGATGCTTTACAACCGTATAGTTACATGTGCCTTATGCGGCCATGTTTTGTAAATATCACATGCACCTTTTTGGTGATGTTTTGCAACCGTACATAATCACATGTGCCTTATGCGGCCATGTTTTGAAAATATCACATGTACCTTTTCGGTGATGTTTTCCAACCATATATAGTCACATGCGCCTTATGCGGCCATGTCTTGAGAATATCACATGCATCTTTTGGTGATGTTTTGCAATCGTATAATTACATGTGCCTTATGCGACCATGTTTTGAGAATATCACATGCATCTTTTCAGTGATATTTTGCGCCCGTATAATCATATGCGCCTTATGTGGCCATTTTTTAGAATGTTACATGCACCATCTCGGTCATGTTTTACGTATTACATGCGCCTATGCGACTACAATATCATTGAGTATCGCGGCTACCGTATCATTGAGCCTTGTGTCAACCATATCATTGAGCCTTGCGTCAACCATATCATTGAGTCTTGCAACTATCGTATAATTGAGCCTTGCGGTTACTGTATCATTGAGCCTTGCAACAACCGTATCATTGAGCCTTGTGGTTACCATATCATTGAGCCTTGTGGCTACCGTATCATCAAGCCTGGTGATTGTATCATTAAGCCTTGCGACTTTATCATTGAGCCTTTCAGCTACCGTATCATGGAGCCTTGCGACTTCTGTATCATGGATCCTTGAGGCTTCCTTAATGGAGCCTTTTGGCTACAATTTAGGGACACATTCAGTGGCCTAACAATTTATTTATTTATTTGTCTCTATAATAAATCTAACTGTATTGTTTCTATTTTTATCACATATAACTATTTTTGTTTTTATCCTTTTCTATTTTCAAATATAACAACTATAAATATATTAAGTATAAAGTCTCCACATAATTTTGGGTAAATGAGTAAATTAGTTACTTAAAATTTTGAATTTTATATTTTTAAAAAGAATAACTAATTCTTTAAATATATAAAAGTAACTAATTAATTAATTATCATATATTTAACTTAATATCATGCGTATTAGTATAAAAATAAATTAGTTTTAAATATTATAATTACAAAAATATGTTAAAGTTCTATTGTTAAATAAATAATTAAAGGAAAGAAGATTATTATAATTATTATTATTTCATTTTTATATTAAAACTATAATTAATTAAATAAATAAGGATTTAGGAACATACTTGCCATTTTGAAGTTCTATCTTCCATCTAGGATTCTGCTGAACCATTATAGGACCATTTTAGTGAGAGTGCCTATAAATATATTGCCACAGACAACATCAAAGCCCCTCAAGAATAGCATTTGGGCTCCGAGAGCCTTAATTTGTGTTTCAGGATCCCCTAATCTTAAGTCGGAAGTCATCTTCAGAACCATGAAAATGTGGTGGCACTTGCTCCACAATGATTTTTTGCATGAAAGGTTGGTGGTTGGAATTTGGTCATAGTCTCCAAAATTTGTTGAACAGATGGTGAGTCGCCATTCCTTCCAGTGGGTGTACGTTGTCCATTATTCCTCATCTTCAAAGGTTTTTTTTTTTCTCGGGTTTTCCTCTTAAGGTAGTGTTTAGTGTTTTGCGAAGAATGTTGTGGAAGTAAGAATAGTTTACCTGCCTCACGGTGTTGAAGTTTTTGATCGTTCTTAGCTAGCCCAAATAGAAGATATTTTTTCCATATCCCAGTACCTCATATTTATACTTGTTGTATGAGATATTCTAGTGTTGAAGTTAAACGTAGTTTAATTATTGTTAATGATCAAATACTAAATCTTAACAAACTAACAAAAATGTTCATAGTCAAATATGGTTATAGAGAATGACAATTTATGTGGGCGTTGACTTCTAATTGTTAAATTGGGCTCCCTAATTGAGTTTTTCCTTATGGGTGCAATTTTCTGGTCACAAGTGAATTACCTTTCACACTCCCATAATTTCATTTTTGAGCCTAAAATACACACCCTGACCCATACATATCACATAATATCTTCATAATTATTCTTATATTTGTTAACTAATTTCTCAGCAAGTATACTGATTTCGCAAGTAATATAGACAATAAGTCCAGTATCGTATCCTCAGGAAACAGAATATATAATTGAATATTGAATATGTATCATGACATTGTGAGTAAAAACAGTTAATAAAGATGGAGTTGTTTTTGTGTCGTAACGCTTAGAATTTAACAACAATCAAATGTAAAGTAAGTGAAATAAAGATGATTAAAAACCTTGGGATTGAATTGTAACTGTCTCCTTCTCATACAATCATAATTAAGTAATCATGTCATCTCATTCAATTACCCCTCTGTGCAATAAAAGTCTTTTCAACCTGATTTCTCTAGCATTGAAATTCATAAATTAAAATACCCAGCTCTATTTCTAGTTACTAGATTAATTTAATCAGCATTAAGAACATTTGCAATGAACAGTCATTACATTATACTTCATCCCTGAACGTATACATGCAATGAGTTAAACGTTTAGTTCCAATTTCAAAGAATGCTTTCCAGTCACAATGAGAAATCTAAGATATATAAATGTTAAATGAAACGTTAACAAAGGTATTTAAATTAAATGACATAAAAACAATATTAAGAGTACATGTGAATTTGAGAATTTACATTCAATCCCGAGGAGAAGTTAGCTATGCATGGTAGCCATGAAAATACAACAGAAAAGGAAAAGAAAAGTTCTTGATCACAATGACGCTTCAAGAGATCTCCCAAGGGTGATGGATAATCCTCATGTTCAGCCTAGTCTCCCTTTTATAATCATTGCCATGTCTTAGGTTCAAGTGCGGCCGTTATTTCGTACATCACACCTTCAGTGGCGTTGACACTTTCGTTTAGGACTTCTATCTGATTTAAGTGAGTTTTAGCTCAAGCTATTATACTCTGTTTTTCTGCTCCTTTCCTTAATTTCAGCGCCTCTTGCTCTCTCCCTTCGGATTTTACCTAATTTTCAATAGAATTTTCTCTTTCCACAATCAAAACACATTAAATAGAAAAATCAACAATAAAATCTCTAATTAAAACAGAATTACTACTAAAAATCCTAACAAATCTGCATAAACTTAAACCAGCAATTAACAATTATCAATATCTTAAAAAAAATTAGCATAACTTATTTTTTCTTAAAATATTTGTTTGAATTGAGGAGAAGATAGAAAGAAATTTATAAAATATTATTTGTAAAAGATAAATCTATAAAGCATAAAATCACGAGTTAATCTACAATTTCAATCTAAAAGTTCTCTTTACCAAAAATGAGGAGATAAATTTATAATCTACTTATAATCTATATTTTCTTTTAATGTTTTAAAGTTTTATTGCTTATTATTATTTAGAATCTTTTGCAAATGAGAACTTTATCCGATCATTTAATTAAATTTTATCATATGGTATGAATCTTTTAAACTTTTATAAGCAATAATTATTTTTTTAGTGTCCAGCAATTATTTTATCATACGCTAGATTAATTTGTAGTGCAATATAAATAAAAGTAAAAAAAAAATAAACATCAAACTAAGTTATTTTAGTATTATTTCTTAATTAAGAACCATAGTATCATCTTATCATTCTTATATAATACATAATCAGCAAATTAATTACTTTTTTTTTAAAGATTGTTTTGATACTTTTTTTATCCTTATCAAATAGCTTTGTAAGTTAGAATATGAGGGAGATCCTACATAATTAGAGACATGATTAAATATTAAATTATGATTAAAAGTATTACTAAAATTTTTTAGTAACTTCTTTTAATAGAAAGCAAATCTTCTAAATATATTATTAATTTTTTTATAATTCTTCATGAAAGGTAGCACAATTAAAATGTTAGTAAAGTTTTTATTAATATTTTTTAATAGAGAAATTTATTAACAATCTTTTAATATTATAAAAATGTTATTAATGTAAACGTTTTACAACATATTTAACAAATATTATAAATTATTTATTTGAAAATAAAATGAAATATAGTCATTTAATAAATATTAAATACCCCATAACATAAATAAATGTATTATTATAATATTAAATTCTAAAACAATTAAAAATATAATCTAATTATTGAGTTTCTGTAAATTAAGACAACATAAGACAAATTTTCCAAGGAAATGAAAAAAACTTCAAACTAGTGTTTTGGATAAGAAATTTTAAAAGGATAATTTATTTTTATAGAGAATTTAAAATGTTTTATAATAAAATGTTTGGGTAAAAATTTGAAATTTTAGAATTTTGGGAGAGTAAACAACTTAAAATCATAGGATAATTGAAACAAATAATCGAGGTTTGAATGTTATATGCTAAGTATTTTTTACTTAAATGTTGATGACTTGTTTTAGACTAAAGTTAGTCTAATCAATGTTAATTATGATTTTTTAGTCAATGTAGGAGGATTATTTCATTGGTGGTGGTGTTGTTATATCCTTACACCGCTTTTATTTCTTGCTTTTAGTCAAACTTTGCTAAATTAATGCTGGAGAGAGTATATTTTTTTTTTCAAATCTGAACTAAATTTTTTCTTTTTACATTGGTTGTGATTAATTTTTTTAGACATGTCTATATTGATTATTTCTTTTATTGTCAACAATGTTAATTTCATTAATAAAAAAATTATTTTTAATATTTTCTGTGAAAACTTCCAATCAACATCAATTGAAAAGCTAGAAAGAAAAGAAAGTCTAAACAACAACATCATATAACAACATCATATAAGTAATATTGGCCTTAAATAATTATAGTCTATATTAACTTAAAGAAAATGTTGACCTACCTCAATTAAGAAAAAAATTTAGAAAGGTTAGTTATATCAATGAAAATTTACTAAAAAAATTGACATTTTTAATTCTTAACAATTGTTTGACATTTAAATAATTTTTTACATTTATTGAGAATTGAAATGCTTAAAAATTAAAAAAAATAATAAATTTGAATTATCTTATTGAAAAACTTTTAAAATGAAACAATTTAAAAAATATGTTTATAATTTAAAAAATTAAAATAAAAAATAAGAATTTTTTTCAATAAATATTACAAACTTAAAAATGATATCTTTTAATAAAAAATCAATTTGATTAATTTAAGTTTAAAACAAAAATAGATTGAACTTAGCCCATTAACTTTTAAAAAAATAAAAAAAATCATAACATAAAAATTAAAATAAAAAAGAAAACATAAATAATAATTAAAATGATAAACGAACAACGAATAAAATAAAATAAAATTAAAATTAAAATAGAAATGTAAAAAATATAAGAAAATAGAAAATGACAGTTTTAAAATGATCTCCAATTTTACACTTCTTATTTTTCCTCATTCTTAACTCCTCACAAAATAATAATTAAAAATAAAAGGAAAATAAAAATAAATGTATAAAAATAGAAAACGGTCTTAAAATGGAAATAAAATAAAAATAATAAAAAATAAAAATAAAAAGTAAAAATAGCAAAGAGATAAAACTTTTGGAAAATAAACAAATAAAAGTGGCACTTCCCTCTCTTAATTTTCTCTCACTCTCAACTTCCCGCAACCTTTTTGTTTTTTCTTAGTTGCACTCACCCAAAAACAATATAAAAGGATTTACCTCTCTCACAAAAAGGTGGGGTGGAGGGGGAGTGGAGAAAGAGAGAAATTCATTCACAAATTGCGTTCTTCACACTCACATGCGTCTATTCCTTTTAGTTTAGGGTTTTCTCTCATAGATTTTTCATTCCATTCCATCTTCATAGTCTTCCTCTCCTTCATTTGGCTTCAACTCCATCACACTTTCTTGCATTCATTAAACTACCTTTAAGGTAGTGTCACTCGTTTTGTACTTCTCATATACTCCCACAAACCGTCGACACCTTTTTTTTCACCTTCAACAATCACAACTCAGCCCCAGCGAGAGGTCTCGGTTGTTCCCAACAAACTTGCTTCCACACGTGTTTAGGGTGCACCATTTTTACTGATTTTATTAGTGATTACTGGCCTATCTTTTTGTATGTTTCTTTTCTTTTTGTTTAAGTGCTTTCGGTGATGGATGCTTGAAAATAATTGGTTAGTATTTGAGTGATTATTGGTGTTAAATAAGTTTAAATGTATATGTTTATGTATGTGGGGATTATTGGTTTATTTTCTCCGTGCGCCATTGTTGTTTTGGTATTACATATGCTGCTTTTCATTGCTACACTTGTGTAATTGTACGAGAAGGTGAGTGAAGTTTGTATGCACATATGAGACGTTCTCGCTTAACTTTTTGGTTGCGTTTTTTCTGTACAAATTTTGTTTGCATAGGTTTTCTTTGCATTTAGAATGATGGGTGGAGTTGCTGCATCTCTATTTGAATGAATGCATAAGTTGATGGTTATTTAAAAATTTGTCTCTTTTTGCTGCATACTTTTGGATATGTCTAGATACATGTAGGAACACTTGGCTCCAGAAAGGAGGTTGAATAGAGCTGAACTCAATTTGCTGTTAACAAAAACCACTAAACAAGATCATCTAAGAATATATAAGTATAGATGAAAATTTTTTATACTACTTCACCCTAATCTCTTGGGCTACGTCCAGTTCTCACTAGTAGAAAAAAGGCCTTCATCGTCGGTTCTGAGAGGCTTTTGTTGTCGGTTTCTGAACCGACGTTGAAGCGGCAGACGTTGAATCAGACGTCGGTTAAACAACCGACGTGATGTAGAGCATATTCACGTCGGTTAACACCACAGAACCGACGTGGGTGTGCAACCCAAAATTCATATCAGACAAAGCACCACGTTGGTTGGAACCAAAACTGACGTGGTGCAGAGACACACCACGTCGGTTGGTTCCCTCACAACCGACGTGGTGTGTCTCTGCACCACGTCAGTTTTGGTTCCAACCAACGTGGTGCTTTGTCTGATATGAATTTTGGGTTGCATATCCACGTCGGTTTTGACCTTAACCGACGTTGTGTGTGTGTGTGTTTTTTTTAGTATACAATTTAATTAGCTACTAACCTCCCTGTAACAAATCAGAAACTAGCCAGAATTCTTTCCAATTCACAAAATGATGTACCAATTGTAGTTCTTAATTAATATATACACCAATGTACACTAAAATTTACTTGTAATACACTAAGAACTACTAATATATACTAAGATGTACTTCTAACTTTAAGAAAATGTCTTGCCCATTCTTTTTGAATTTCTTCTATGTCGCTCTTGGCCAAGGGCTATGTATCCATAGAAACCTGAAATAAATGTGCAAAGTTTAGTGTTAGAACTTTTAAATTAACAAACATTTGACGTATTTATAAACTTATAAGTGAAAAACTTACATGCTCCCAAGAATCCATGACTGCAGTTCTTGTTATAGTTCTCATCCAATGCATAATGTAATATCCACATTCCCAACTTCCTCTTTGCTTATTGCACTGTAATTAAAGTTCAATAATCATAAATTTGAATACAACTAATTTTAATAAAGATAATTAAATTTAGAGTTAATTACCTTAACATGTATCCACCGGAGGCTTTGGGTTGTGGATGAAGATCTTCCACCAAAAACCTTACAAACATTCATTGCACTAAAATCCAAGTTGTTTAGTAAATTGCCTATTTGTACATAAAAGAGTGATATACATTACTTAAAGTTAATTAAATGATACCTTTGTACAATTTGTTTCATATCTGTCGTTGGCTTTTTGTGCAACGAACATAACCAAACAATTGTGTTGTCCGCACGACACAAATCATCAGCTGCCAATGGGAACTAAAATAAAAAAATGTATTAATAATGTGATATTCTCAACATTACTTAAGGTCAAAATATAAAGATTTGAAACTTACTTTTGGATAATTGGGGCAAAGTAAATTCTCTTCCTCGATTCTTTAATCCAGTTTTGTATGTAGGTCTGAGTGTCAATACTTTTATTTCCAGACATTTGTAAACTTTGTGGTTTAAGGAATCCATAAATATCAGGATTCTCTGTTTCATAAACTAAATCATTAATGTACCTGCATTGTGAAAATCTTTGTTAGTAATAGGATAAGTTCATGAAATAAATAATTAGCAAACGTATAGAAAAGTATACTTACATCATCCACAACTGAATTATATTAATATTTAACATTTGTGACCCACTAATTAGTTCCACGATGTCTTGCATCGTTATATACAGTAGGACACCATCAATCCCAAAGATAGATGGCTGCCAAGGAATTTGAGCTGGTTGAGCAAATAACTCGTGCAGTATACGAGTCAACTCTTGAATTGGATTCACTTCTAACTCAGCTGGTGGAGACCTAGGTGATCTACTTTTACTCCCCTGCTCCTGACACAAACAAAATGTATTAATTAACAGTAACTGTGAATTTAGATAAGATTAAGAGAAATCATAATACCTGAGTCATTTTAGAAATGGCCTGTAAGAGATGTGTAGGCCACGCAATAAATGTACCAAGTGCCTCTCCCACAAGTCTAACCTCTAATGTGGGCATAGGCACCTCGGCATCTGCCTCTCTAACTTCTTTGACGACCACTCTTGCAAAATCATCTCCAAGTGGCATTGTATGGAGCGTCGAAGATATGGAAAACACTCTCCCAATCGCCACCAATTGAGGAGGATCTCCAACAAATAATTTACACCGATATGAGGTATCAGTGTTGGTGTCCTCCTCCTCCTCGTCCTCTGCAGCACAACTCCCCTTTGTGTTAGCTTTACCATGTATAGGTACTATTACAGCTTCTTGCAAAGGAGTGTGTTGTTGTTGCTATGATAACTCCTCAAATTCTCTTCTAATTTGTTGTCTCAGCTCATCTTTTATTTGAGAGGTCAATTCATCTTTAATTTGAGACCTCAATTCTTCTTTAATTCGAGATATCTCCATGGCTATATTTGTATTCTGAGATGAGCTAGACCTTGGAATAGAACCAAAATATTGTCTCACACCCACACCATACCCAGCAGTCCATACACGACCCGGGTGTTCATCAGTGCCTAGAGCAGTAGTCAATATATCTTTTCTTCCTTGAACGACAAAACTACCCTGGAAGCTCTGTCCACCAGAGAATCTTGAAAAAAAAAATATAACACAATATATCAACATTGTATAACCATAAGACATTATATATCATGAGTAAAATGTTATTAACTTACAATGCGCTGAGCAACCTCATATGCCTCAGTTGATGTCATCTGCCCTCCAGGTTTAGTCCTAGCCAACTTCCATTTCTCATGTCGACTAGGAGGGGATAAAGGAGAAATGACTTCTTCTGAACCTGAGGTTTCTTTTAATATTTTTAATTTATCTTCCATTATTTTCTTTTCTAATAAATCATACCCCCCTCGAGACAACCGATGGGGGGTGACATTCCTCCGCTGAATTGCTTGTGCTTTCTTCCTCTTCTCCTATAAAATAATGTAAAAGTTTTGTTGCCAATTCATATTATGTAATAAAATTATGATGGATAAAACAAACCTGCCAAGCGGGATCCTCTCTAGATTGGACAAATTGTGTCCAAGTCTCTTCATCAATATTATACTTCTCATATGGGGACTTTTCCTTGAGGTTACCAAAGATGTAGAAATTGGTCAAGTTTATCTTGAAATTTCTCCATTTGATAGCAATAGATCAAACATTCAACATATAGTTAAACATTCTCCAAAAACATACATCAAACATTCTCCCAAAACATTCTAATTCGAACAAGCATTCTAATGATATAGATAAACATTCAACACATATTTTTCTTCCATTTCAAAGAAGATAAAAACACACCTCTTGTAGGGCAGTGGTGATGCCAAAACCGAACCCGCAATGGTGACGCCAAAACCAACAACACAAACGAACCCAAAAACGAACCCTACCAAAACCACAAAGCACAAACAAATGCTCAATACAATAACAATATCAGTAAAGCAAAAGAAAATGGAAGAGAAAGAATGAGTGCACAGCTTCAAAGGAAATGGAGCTCGAACGGACTTGAAATCGAAAATCGTTCAAATCGAAGCTCTAGACGTCGCGAACAAAAGAAAGTAAAATGGAGTAGAATGAGGTGCAAATGGAGGTCGAAAAGTGAAGGAGAAGACGCCGGAACAGTGTTAGGGAGAATGCACGCGCAGCGGAGAAGAAGAAAAGTGAAGAAAAAACGCGCGTTGGAAATAAAATAGAAGCACCACGTCGGTTCTGGGCTCCTAACCGACTGGTGCATGCACTGAAAGTAAATAAAAAAATCTGATGCACCAACCACGTCGGTTAGGAGCCCAGAACCGATGTGGATGGTGCCCTAATTTCAGTCAATTTCTTCTAATTTTTTCACTGGGTGTACTACATCGGTTTCTAGTACACAACTGACGTAGTGATCAAGAATCCCACGTTGGTTGTGGCTCCTAACCGACGTGGGAATCAAGCGTCTCTTTAAAAATTTCAAAATTTGGTTTTTTTTCTTTTTTATAAATACATCAATAACGGTTGTTTACTTGAACCGACGTGGTTATGTTCATTTATTTACGAAAATGTCACCGCATTTTTGACAGCGTCGTTTGCTGATTTAACCGTCTTAATAAGGGGACGTTAAAGCCTAGTTTTCTACTAGTGTCTTCATTAACAAACCGTGTTTAAGAGGTTTCACTATTAAGTAAATAGTTATAACGAAACCTCTTCAGGTTACAAATAATACACAAACCTCTCCAGGTTATCCGAGTACACAAACCTCTCCAGGTTATACCAGTCTTAATCTTTCGCTGAGATCAATGCCACTCAAGATTGGAAGAAACATTCTCAAAAGAGAACAATCAAAGCTCACAAAGGTTTACTTCACAATGGTGAAGAATTACACAACCATTTCGCACAACTCAAAACTCTAGATGATTTTAATAGCAGATTTTCAATAGACACTCAATAAATACTCTATTTCTTTAATGTATGATGTGATGTATTTTTTTATCCTTTAACCTGAAATTGTTCCTCTATATGTAACTTTTTATAAACTAGCTGTGGAAATACTTGAAAAGAACAATTTTGACTATATTATATATAGAGCTCAAACTAGAAATATCTACTTTCTCTTTAATATAATTTAGACTTGATTTTTCCTTATACCCATGCTTGAACGTTCCTAATCAACTAAATTTTGGTCCAAATAATTTGTATTTAATTTTAATATTTATATAAAGAAATCAACAACGTATAACAACAAAATAATATTTAAATTGTTTCCAGAAAAGTTTCAACAAATAGCTAAGACGTGTTTTATATATATAAAACCACTTATTTTTTATTCTTTGATTAATTTAGAATATGATAATTTCATAACACATAAACATGAATACCCAGTTGTAAATAATTTGAACAATATTAAATTATTTCCATTTTTATATTCCCTAAATACACAATATAAATTATGGATATTAACAAAGTGAATGAAACAAATCAACAAATTAAGAATTTTGGCACCAGCTTTTTCCGAAACATATGTTTTGCGTGAATAGAAAGGCTATTGGTCCAGCTGTATTTTGGTAAATAAGTTAAAGAAACAATAGGAAAAAAAGTTAAGACAATTATTTCTTTATATAAGAAAAAGAAAGCCGTTGAAAGCTTATCAGAAGATTAGAAAAATATTCAAAATCAAATACACTTGAACTTGAATATGAGATTTAGGTAAAGTAAGCAATTAATCAATTAATTCACAATCAATTTAATTTAATTTAATTAATGAATTAAACGTTAAAGTCATTAATTAACATACTAATTAGCTGTCAATATAATTTTGAAATTTTTTAATTTAAATTGGTTTTCTAAAAACAAAGTGTATAACCAATTTGAATTCAAATCATTACATAATTAAACTCTCAACAAATATAAATACAGGCATGATCTGCAATTAGTATGTCATAAGAATAATGTTTTTATGTTTTATTTTAATTAAAACTATTTTCCTATTTAATTTAAATTAATATAATAAAACAATAGTAAATAAATACTTATTTGAGTTTGCAGTTCATATTTATACACTTATCATGCTTAGAGATATGTGAATATTACTCTAACAGACATGTAGGATTATCAAATACAAACACGTACTTTGAATATTGTCAACACCTAATTTCGTCCGAACAAATAAAATTATTTCAAAATATAAACCAATATAAAATAAAAATAAAAATATGTGTTATTATTTAAATAAAAAAGAGTTTTGGTTCCATTCTATTTTATGAATAAAGTTAAAATAAAATTCGTAAAAAAGAAAAAAAATAAAGAAAATCATTCTATTAAAAATTTGTTAATACGAAAATTAATTGAAAATAAATTTAAAAAATTTTAGAAAGACTAGAAATTTGAATAGTTGATCTGATTATTATTCTGATTAATTGCAAACGATTTTCTGCTTAATAGTGACTAAATGCTGCTGATTTTCAATTAAATGTTGATTGTCTAATAATTGATGCATTTTCTTTTGAATTGTTATGCTCATCCTTTTTATTCTACAGGCTCCATTTGGTTAATGTTCTAAAATAGTAATTAGATAATTTGTTTATTTTTTGAAAAGTAGAAAAAAATAATGATAATAAATATATATTTCAAAATAATAATAATTTTAAAATAAAAAAAGGTTTAAGTATTTATTTTTATTTTTATTGTTGTGTTATTTAGGTTGCTTTCAATAAATGTAAAAATGAAAAAAAAAACAATAAAGGAAAGAAAATGAATTAAAATAATAATAATAACAAAATGTGTCAGTCACATTACCTCCAATATTCCCCATTTATTCCCCATATTCATTTTATTTTCGAATTTGATTATATGTATGGGAGGTTATGATGTCATAACAGCAATAATGTTACAATTCTGCCCATTTTTTTTTCAGTCTCTGTTCGTCTTTGGGATTTAACAGTAAGTTGGTGTCATACTGGGGATAATTAGGAATTAATAGATTTGAAAATTTTATATTCTGCTTGAGAAATTTTTTAGTCTCTGTTCGTCCTTGGGAAACATATTGTTTGAGGATCTTCAATTAATATATTTTGATTGATCACTTGATCTCATTATTTCTTTATGTAATATGATTGTCTTGTTTAAAAGTTATCGCAATATCTTGATATTTAAACCTTATTGTTTTGATTCGTTTAGAAATAAATACAAAAAAATACAACACCTTTTTAATTTCTCAAGCAGAATATAAAATTTTCATAAAAATTTAATGAATTATTAATTTTTCGGGAAAAAGTAAAAAAAAAAAGTAATAGAATGATGTTGTTTTTGTTAAACAATTTTCAAAAATCATAAAAAGGTAAAAATTTTCAGAAAAAGAAAAAATGTAAAAGTTTCTAAATAACTTTAAAAATCGTTGAAAAAAAATAAAAATGTAAACATAGTAATAATGATAATGAGAAAATTGATAAAAAAAAATTGTTTTGGGCTTAATAGTTTTATTATAGCTAATTATAATATTAGTTATTTTATTTCTATGTCATTTACATTTATTGTTTAAATCAATTATTTAGTTTTTTTATTCGATATTCGTAAAAAAAAGGAAATATATACTGAATTTATGAACAAAGGGACAGTGTGTGGTACTGGTGCTCCATGCCACATAAATATGAATATCAAGTTTTCTTAATTTTAATTATGTTTATATATATATTTGTATTCTTTTTCCTTTCTTTTAACAGAAATAAAAATAGGTTAGGTATAAGGATTAAAAAAAACATTTTTATTAACAAACTTTGAAAATATATATATATAATAAAAATATTACATTCTAAATAGTTTTAAAAATAAATAATAATAACAATAATAGATGAAGCATTTTTTAAAAGTAATAAAAATATTTAATTTCAATAAAAAAATAAGAAAAACAGTTTTAAAAATTAAAAAATATATAAAACAGTTTTAAATTCTTTTAAAATACAAAGCAGTTTTTAACACAGTTTTAAAAATAAAATAAAAGTACAAAAAAAAGCAGTTTTGAATATAAAAACATAAAGCAGTTTTATAATAATAAAAGCAATTTTTTAAAACAATATAAACAAAACAGTTTTGAAAATTAAAATAAAATAATAAAACAGTTTTTTTAAAATAAAATATAAAAAATATATAAAAAAACATAGTTTTTCAAAATAAAAAATATAAAATTCTCACAAAATTAAAATATAAAATATCACTAAACAAAATTCTTAAAATAGATGACGCTTTTCTGGAAAAGACATTCAAGTATACTTTTTTTTTTCATTTTTCATTCATTTTTCTTTTTCATTTTTTTCATGTATTATCAGTCACGTTCTCTTGTTACGAAGCTAAATTTTATAAAAATCATTGCAATCATTTTTCAATCAATATAGACTTTATTGGGCTTGTAACGTGGCCAGAGGTTATAGGATTGTGAAAAAAAAAATAGATATAAAGGCTCAAAAAATATTTTTTTGGGTTTTATTTTTTAAACAAGGATCATCAACCAAATTTTGTAACCAACCAAGGTTATCTTTCATTGTATCATTTACTTTCTTTCTCATTAGAGAGTCTTTGTTGTACTTTCTTTTTATAAACTTTTGAGAATATTTTTTTTTTACTTCTTTCCTTTCTTTCTTTTTCTTTTTCAATTTTTTTTCTTTCTTTTCTATACATATTTTTTCTTTTCTTGATAAGCTTTCGATGTACTCTTTGCCTGATGTACATTTTCTTTTAGGCTTTCAGAAACTTCTAATGATACTCTTTTCTGGATGAATTAGAAGCTTTAACATATAAATTGTTTATGAATTTCTTTTATCGAAACCTTAAACTAAGCTTTAAATTGTTGATGATCCTCTTTAGGGGTATTTGAAAGAAATATTTTTATTTTTTTGGCTCAAAGAGGGTAAAAGTGTTTTGAATATAGAAACACGGTCATATATCATTTTGAAATTTTCAAAGAGTTTAACAATAGAACAAAATTAATGACTTCTGACACGTGCATTTTTTTTTCCTATCTTTTGCTTAGATCGCCCTTTTGGGTTTTCAATCTAACGGACTTTTTTCGAATGCCCCGAAAGAATAAGGGTAGGAGATTGGTCAACAAACAGACAACTGACATTCTCTCCGTGTAAAAATATTATTAGTCATGGTAACCATTTGGACAATCCTTACATCTGAGAATTTGGGGAATCTAGGAAATTTTGGGAAAGCTTGGTAATTTTGGGAAAGAGAATAGGTAACAAACACCATGTATGTAAATGTTTCCTTAGAAAAGTTAACTTTTACCTTTATTAACATTTTGCTTGAATGAATCCCATTTTATTATTATTCACACTCTTGTAAATTCAATGATCCATAAACAAATGACTCACCACATTTTCCTTTTTTGTCTTTTTTTTTTTGACAAAACGCATTATGAAATTCTGGACTTTTTTTTTTGAAAAATGCATGTTTGAATGAATGAATGCATGATTTTTTTTTTCAGAAGATGCACTTATGAATACATGATTTTTTTAATGCATATATCGTGCATGTTTAAAAGATTTTTTTCTGAAAAAAAAAAGCTTTTATGAATGCATGATTTTTTTGAATGCATATATGATATGTTTGAATGAATTTTTTTTTGTGAGAAAATGAATTTATGAAATTTTGGAATTTTTCTTTTTGAAAATACATTTATGAATACATGATTTTTGTTTGGAATGCATATATAATGTATGTCTAAATGATTTTATTTTATTTATGAGAAAATGCATTTATGAAATATTGGACTTTTTATTTTTGAAAATGCATTTATGAATGTATGATTTCTTTTTGGAATGCATATATAATGTATGTCTGAATGATTTTATTTTATTTATGAGAAAATGCATTTATGAAATTTTGGACTTTTTGTTTTTGAAAATGCATTTATGAATGTATGATTTTTTTTGGAATGCATATATAATATATGTCTGAATGATTTGTTTATGGGAAAATGCATTTATGAAATTTTGGACTTTTTCTTTTTGAAAATGCATTTATGAATGCATGATTTTTTTTAATGGATATATAATATATGTATGAATGATTTTTTTATGAGAAAATATATTTATGAAGACGTGATTTTTTTAATACATATATAATGCATGAAAGAATTTTTTTCTGAAAAAATGTATTTATGAATGCATGATTTTTTTTAGATTTATTTTAGTTCTTTTTTGAATATGGATGCATGCATAAATTTTTTTTTTTTGAGAATGCATATATAAATGAAATTTTTGAGAATGCATATATGATGTACAAAATTCCAAAAAGATGCATAAGAGATTTTGTGAATGCATACATAGATATTTACAAGCTGATTTTGTTCCTTTGAAAATACCTGCATGAAAATCTATTTTTTTATTTTCTTTTGAATTTTTCATTTTTTTAATAGTAATGCATGAATGGATGCTCGAAATTGTAATTTTTAATTTTTTGATGATATGCATGAACGTCTGCTCTACATTGTATTTTTTCTGATTTTTTTCAATGATAATCTATGCTCAAATGTATTATTTTTTAAAAGAAAAGTATGTATAAATTTTCAAAAAATAATGTATATTTAAAGATTTTTTTTTTCACAAATATTTACATGAGAATGTATTTATAAAATATTTTTAATAACAATGTATGTACAAAAGATTTTTTCTTGAGGAAAAAAAAATATATGTACACAGATATGTGCAAAATTTCAGAAGATAATGTATTTACAAATTTTTAAAGGAGAATATATTTATAAAATATATTTATTTTAGTTTTCAAAAATGTGTATATATTTCTTGTAATCATTATATGCTGACTTCCTTTCTTTTTCTTAAAAAATGATCAATTTTTTTTTTAGTTATTTTATTTTACATTTTATTTTAAGAAAATTTTTATTTTCTCTTGTCTTTCTATTTTTCAATAAGGTGAAAACCTTCACAGTGCAGGGAGGGTCTCAAATGATTTTTTTTTTTTAAAAAGTAAGGTTGAGATCAGATATCATGACCGCATCAAGCGGGTCTCAAAATAAATCTTACAAGAAGTGATGTAAGTGCATTAATGTACGAATGTGTGCAATATTTTTCATTTTTGATATTCTTGATTTTTTTGTTTGATATTGGCATTTAGGAAAAAGATGCATGAGTTTATTGAGAACGTATGAACATATATACGAAATTCTATGATGATTTATGAGAATGTATGTATGAAATGCATAGCTTCCATTTGTGTTAATTGAATGAATGATGATATGAAAATGCATATTTTTTATTCTTGATTAAATAGGAATGCATGTATAAAACTTCTTTTCATTTTTCATTATCGATTTTTTTTACGAATGCATGTATAAAACTCTATTTTTTGTTTTGAAGATGAGAATGTATAGAAGAATGCACAAAAACTCTATTTTATTTTTCAGATTTAACTGAAAAATAATGCATGCATGCATAAAATTGTATTAAGTTTTGATTTTAAGTAAATGCATATATACATGCATAAAACTTTATTTTTCATTTTTGATTGAGAATGCATGAATGATTGCATAAAACTATTTTTTTTAGTTTTTTTTTTTGAAATAAGAACTATACATTTTTTTTGAATGAGGATGTATGAATGAATGCACAAAACTCTATTTTTTTTTTAGTTTTGTTTTTTTGAAATGAGAACGACAAATTTTTTTTGAATGATGGTGTATGAATGGATGCACAAAACTCTATTTTTTCAGTTTTGATTTTAAGAGAATGCATAAAACTCTATTTTTTTGTTTTGATTTTAAGAGAATGCATAAAACTCTATTTTTCACTTTTTCTTTTTTTTGATGAGAATGCATGAACAATGCATAAAACTCTATTTTCTTTATTTTATATTTCTTTTAAAATGTATTTTCAAAACTCTTATAGAATGTAGTATGGATGCCTTTGAAGATGTATGATGAATGTCTAAATGTATGCTATATATTTACAAGTATGATGCATGCAAAATGTATGCATGTCAATAATTTTTTTTATGCTAGCAAATTAGAAAATGATGCACAAAAATACAAACTAATTAAGCAATTATTTTTGTTTTGTTTTGTCTTCTTCTTTTTTAGTTTTTTATACAAGAAATTTTTAGGAATTCATTTATTATTTTAAAAAAAATGCAAATATATGGACATATGAAATTTGGATCCATGAAAATTTTCTTCTTTTTTTTTTATGAAAAAACATTTATGAATACATGAAATTATTGTTTATCTTTCTCTCTTTTTTAGAAGGTTTAAAATTTTATTTTTGAAAATGTATGAATGAATGTAATGAGATTGATTTTGTGTTATTATTATTTAATATCAAAATTTAAAAGAAACGCATAAATGTCATGAGAATGCATGAACATATGTATGGAATTTTATTTGAGAATTCTTATAAAGATGCATAAATGAATGTATGATGAAAATGCATGTAGAAAATGTATATTTCAATTTTTTTTGCTAAATGATGATATTAAAATGCATATAACTTTATTTTTCATTTTTTGATTTTTTTTAAAATGCACGAATGACTACATAAAATTTTATTTTTTTGAGTGTGAGAAAGCATAGGTGAATACATCAAAACCATATTTTTTTATTTTTCAAATGAGATTGCATAGAAGAATGCATAAAAAAAACTTTATCTTTTTTTTTTCATGTATGAATAGGAATATATGAGAATGCATAAAACTTTTTCTTATTTTTTTTTGAATTTTTTTATTTTTTATTATTATTTTTTAGGCATGCAATTTTTAAGAAAATGTATTTAGAAATGCATAAAATTTCTCTTTTATTTTTTCTTAGAAGGTATGAATTTTTTTTTAAAAAAATGTATGAATAACTAAAATTTTTTATTTGATGTCAGTATTTTTTTTTTTAAAAAAGAAAAGTATAAGTGCAATAAGAGCGCATGAACATATGTATGAAATTTATTTGAGAATTCTTATGAAAAGACAAATGAATGCATGATGAAAATAAATATTTTTCATTTTTGTTTATTGAATCCATGATGCATACATGAAATGTATTTTTATAGAATGAATAATAATATAAAAGTTAATTTTATATTTTTTTTTGTTTCTTTGTTTGTTGAATAAGACTTTGAAAATACATGAATGCATGAGGCTATGAAGGTGCATGGATGAATGAATTAGGTCTATTTGAAACTTTTTTTTTTTTAAGAATGCATGTATGCTATTTACATGAGAGTACATGAATAGTGGATGAAACTTTAGATGAGAATAAATTTTATGAGATATGTATGAATGTATGAAGTCATAGGTGAATGTATGAATGAATGAATCCCGATTTCCTTTATGATTTTTTTAGAATATATGAATTTGTAAATGATAATGTATGATAAATAAGTGGATACAATCTCTTCTCATATTATTTTTAATCTTGAAAAAAAAATGTATAAATGAAACTATTTTTATTTTTTTTGTTTTTTTTATCATGGAGATGCACTGATGAATGAAATTTTATTTCAATTTTTTTAAATGTTATATGAATGGATGCATGATCACATCAAAATCATTTTTTTAGAAAAAGGATGCAATGCAAAATGAGATTAATGTTACTTATTTATGTATAATGTTTTTTATTATTAAAATAAAAGAATGTGATGCATGAAATTAAGGTTTTTTAAAAAAATTAATTTTTGTTGTTTTTTTTTTAAAACAGAAAATATTTTATATATTTTCTATATATAAAAAATATATAAAAAAAACATAGTTTTTTTCAAAATAAAAAATATAAAATTCTCACAAAATTAAAATATAAAATATCACTAAACAAAATTCTTAAAATGGAACTACGTGTACCCTGATTTTCTATCATGTATAGAGATACGTAGGACCAAGGTCAATCCTTGTCGGGCCCAAAAAAATAAAAAATATATGTTTGTTTGTTTTATTTTTGCTTATTATTTGCATAATTGTTATTATTTGTATTATGTTTATTAACATGCTTTCTTTTTCTTATTTATATATTTGTTTTGTTTTTTATATTTGTTTGTTTTGTTATTTTATTTGTCTTTATTCGTATTATTATTGTTATTATTCAGGAAAAATGACATTTTGTAAAACCACACTTATTTCTATTCATTTGATTAAAGGTACCGTCTTAGGACGGGCGTTGTGGGGTGCTAATACCTTCGCCACACGTAACTGACTCCCGAATCTTTGAATCTGGTTCGTAGACATTTTTATTTTTGGTTTTTCTATGGTTTTCTATAATAAACTATAGTGGCGACTCCAATCTCAATTTAAATATTTTTTAAAATTATTTTTTGATCGCCCCGTCATGATCCGGTTGCGACAAATATTGTTATCATAAAAAAATTATTAGATGATTAAATTCTCTAAGACTTTGGACCCTTTAATGATTAATAGATTTGGGTGCATTGGGATAATGTTTGTACATGTGGGGTCACCTTTAAGTTTCACTTGTTCTGCAATTTTCATAACTACTTAGTGCCTGTGCTTGTGGGTGCCACCTCTTATGTTGCTTTTATTTGAATTGGGTAAATGAAGTTTTATAACTTGCATGCACATGGGCCACCAATATTTAAGGCTAATTTATATGATTATTTAAATGCATATGGGGCCATCAATTGTAACATTTTCATTTAATCTTTGCCAAAAAAACATAATGTATTTAGGTGTCAATTATATGAATGTGGGGTGCATGGTTTATTTGCTTTCTTTGCCCATCTATGTGTCATATTCACATGCCAATTTATTCCAATATTTGGGCCTTTATTCCAAGAGCCTTTCGACATCTTATTCGGCTATTCCTACCAGTAACTTTGTTATTTGCAACACCTTTTTCATATGCATACTACATTTTTAAATAAATAAATATAAAACTTAGGCCAATTTGACTGATCCAACTTTTGCCATTTACACTATTTTATATACACCCCTAGCTTTGTTTTATGCCAATTTATTCCAATATTTGGGCCTTTATTCCAAGAGTCTTTTGACATCTTATTCGACTATTCCTATCAGTAACTTTGTTATTTGCAACACCTTTTTCATATGCATACTGCATTTTTAAATAAATAAATAAAAAATTTGGGCCAATTTGACTGATACAACTTTTGCTATTTACACTATTTTTATATACACCACTAGCTTTGTTTTTCTTTTTTTTGAAAAGGTAAAACCTGAGTTCATCCATTTTTGTCTAATATTTCTACTGTGTGTGCCATGCCTTTTATAAATAGAGCACCATCATATTTTTTATATATGCAATAATTAAATGATTTTAGATACTTATATGACCGCATGTGTTATCTGATATTTAATTTTATTATTCAAAATGTTTTCTTTTAGATGTCAAATAGTCACACGTCTAATACAGTATTTAATACAAACTTTGGAAATAACCTTTGTGGGGTATCATGTTCTAAATAATATTAGATACTTGTATGGCTATACACGTCATCCAATATTTAATTTCCTTATTTCAAATATTTTCTATTAGATATCAAACGGTCGCAAGTGTCATTCAATATTTAACTTTGGAAACAAATCTTGTGGGGTGTCATGTTCTAAATAATGTTAGATATCAAATGGTCTCACGCATCATACGATATTTAATATGAGACTTTAGAAATGAATATAATTATTTTTAAAATATCTAATTTTTAAAAGTTAAAAAACACAAATTTAAAAAATAAAAAAATATTTCTTATACTCTAAAAACCAAAATATGAAAATTTTAAAAATGAAAAATATCAACCTAACAAACAAGTTTTCTTTCAAAAACTACATGATCTTGATTTTTCATTATGAATAAAAATATGTAGGAGCAAAGTCAATCTCTGTCGCATCCAAAATAAAAAGAAATATTTTTTGTTTTTTTTTTCTACTTGCATTTTTGTTTTTGGGGAAAAATAAACATTTTAAAAAGGTTCACATTTGTTTTACTTATTTAATTAAATGTACCATCTTAGTATGAACATTCTAGGGTGTTAAAACCTTTCTTACATGTAACCGACTCCTATACCTTAATCCGGTTTCCCAGACTCTTTCTTTTTCTTTGGATTTTTCAAAGTTGTCCATAATGAATTATGGTAGTGACTCATCTCTCTATATTTATTGTATCAGAAAGGTTTGCTTCGCCCTATCGTGACCTGATTACGACAAATGACGACTCCACTGAGGATATTTTTTAGAAAGTCAGACATAATCAATTGAACGAGTAAAAATGAGTGTGATTTTTTGAATGTTTAATTTTCCTTTTTGTATATATGTTTGTTTTTTCTATTATTGCTCAAACATTGAATCCTAGGGTAGAAGACAAGTGATATATCAGTATGGAAATCTTTTGCAGGTGGGGTTGGGTATGTATAATTCTACCTTCACACACTATTGCATATCATGAGTGGGGCCCTATACCCCGGTATTAGGAAATTTAGAATTAAAAGGGTTTGTGTAGCATTGCTAATGGGGATGTACTTTCTTTTTTGGCTTTTACGAGAACTCCAGTTAAAGTATGTTCTCTTCATTTGTATGTCCATATAAAGTTGCCTACCAACTATTTTGTGTAATGCAGTGAAGTGAGTCATAACTCTAGTGGCAGTATATGCTTAGAAATCAGGAGCTAACCTATGTGAGTGTACATCTAATGATATAGACCTTTAAGCATGTTGAACCTTTTGTAGGACACAAAGGGAGATATTTTGTACGTCTCTACCTCTTACTTTTTTATAAATAAATAAATAAATAAAGAGTGTTTATCTATTGTAAATAAATAAATTTTGTTTATTATATAAAGCATCAATTGCATATTTTTTTTAATCACTTCATAGTTGGAGAATGAGAATGCAAGGAAATTTAACTCACGTTCTTCTTCACCAATGCATTGCATGCATTTTTTTTCTCATTTAGTCTTGGTTTTTTGAAGGTTATATGGGGTATGAGATTGAGAAGGAATCTAATTTAGAGTCATTGAAGAGAAATTTGCTCATAAGAGCAAAGAAAATAATATTGATTCTATTTTGTTGTATTACTCAGATTACTCTGCTAATTGAGGCCCATGTTAATTTTCATTAATATCGTAATTATGCTACACAATATTCACACGACTTTATAATTTCCAAATAGTTTAGTTGCATTCTATTCATACTTTGCTTTTGTCTAATTCATTTAAAAAAAAATAAATAAGCAATGACAACTAAGTTTTCGTGACACTTGTAAAGATCTCTGCCAATCGAAAGAGAATGGAAGACTAGAGAGAAGCATAAGAAGTCTTGAGGGTTGACACTGATCAGTTTAAGGATTAGATGATTCAAATTCTTGCAGCTCTGATGACCTTGAAAAGCTTCAAAGAAGCTACTACTATTAGAAATGAGTAGGTGATTTCTTCCCATCCTCTAGTCACACACCTTAGAAGGTTGCATACCCCGAATAATAACACTTAAGGAGATCCCATTGCTTACCCTCAATATGGCTTGTCTCCAATCTACAATTAAATCTTCAAGGAATATCCTGAGCACGAGCAAGTTTCGCTCAATTATAATTCACTACAAATGTCAACAAACATCCATGTCGTAGATGGAAATGTGATTGGAAACCCTTCTGAGCCAAATGACGACCTAGCCAAGAGTTTTGCGTGTGATGGCTGGTGAACAATCTTAACCAAAGGCCATAACTTAGGCTATTGTGTCCACTAATGTTGAAGGAGCGAAGAACAAGTTAGAAATTCGTGAAGAGAGATTAAAGGTCATAGAAGGTGAAGACAACTATTGATTTAGATGTTTGTGCTTGGTACCAAACGTAGTGATTCATCCAAAGTTTAAAGTACCAGAATTTGAAAAGTATAGGGGAACCACCTGTCCCAAGAGTCATTTGACTATGTATTATAGGAAGATGGCACATCATGCCCATGACGAAAAACTTTTGATCGATTTCTTTCAGGATAGCTCGGAGGGCATGGCTCTGAGCTGGTACATAGATCTTAAACCAATTCAGATTCGTTTGTGGAAAGACTTAGTGGATGCATTTTTGAAACAATATAAGTATAATGTCGACATGACACTTAATACTGCAATTTCAAAATATGACTAAAAAGGAGTTAGAAACATTCAAGGAATATGCCTAGATATGGAGGGAAGCAGTTGCCCAAGTAGAGCCACCTTTGCACGATAAAGAAATGGTGGCCATGTTCATAGGCACATTCTATCCCCCTTTCTACGAATACATGATAGGAAGTGTCTCTTCCAACTTCGCTAATATTGTCATCATCGAGAAAAGAATTGAGCTTGAAATGAAAAAAGGGAAAATTGCATATAGCTCATTTACGGTCGCAAATCCTAAAAAGCATGGATTCCATTCCGAAAAAATGAAGATGTCCAGGTAGTATCTACAATTCCTTATTGGGGAAGTAATGCATTGCCTCACTATTATCAGCAGCCTGTAACACAACTTTCGTACATTGCTAACGCCATGTTGGTCTACCGTCCACAGGATTTCCATCAGGCACTACTTGTACAAAATAATTCCAATCAAGGTCAAGGTCAAAGCTAGACTCCAAAGAGAAATCGTAATCAAGAGAAAAATTTTGCTCATTTCACTCTCATTCTTGTAACTTGCATAGAACTCTTGCCAAACCTCCTCCGTAATGGTTTATTTGTAATGTGTCCTGTGAAGCCTTTACAAACACCATACCCTCAAAATTACGATACAAATACTAAATGTAATTATCGTGGCGGAGTGATTAGTCATTCCACTAAAGAGTGTCTAGCATTTAAATATAAGGTACAATCCTAGCTTGATGTTGGATGGCTAAGTTTTCAAGAAGAAAAACCGAATATTGAGAACGATCCTGATTCAGGAGATGCCCAACAAGTTCTTAATTATAGGGAAAGAAAAGAAGTGTTTGCTCAAATAGACGGTGGTAGTTGCTACAACTGTGGAAAGCCTGAGCACCTTGTCAGAAAATGTCTGAAACTTGTTTCAGGAGTTTACGTTTATGAAATGCTTTAGTTTTTTTTCATTTTAAGATGTTTTTGTGATTTCTTGGCTTATGTTTAAACTATGAATTTTCTTTATAAAATGTGTGTATGAGATTTTATATCTCTTTTGACAATTAGATGTCCATGTGATCTTATTACAGATTTGAAAATGTCACAATCAAATCATGACGGGGGACGATGATCCAAAGAAGAAAATTGAAATGAAATGGTTTTGAAAAAAAGAGATGAAGTTGTCACCATAGTTTATTATGGAAAAAGGAATGGTTTGTGAAATAGAGTTGAGTTCGGGAATCAGTTACATATGGGGAAGGTATTAACACCCCTACAATGTTCGTCTTTAGATGGTACCTATAATCAAATGAGTAAAATGAGTAGGAATTTATAAAATATTTTTTCCCATAAAAAATTAAATATGAGATTAATAACAAAGAAAATAATTTTTAATTAGGGGACTCGACAAGGATTAACCTTGCTCCTACATATTTCCGTTAGTGATGGAAAATCAGGCATGTCTAGTTCTAAAACAAAGCTGCTTGTTTTGTGTTTGATACTTCTGAATTTTTGAAAATTTTATATTTTTTTGGAAATTTGATATTTTTTATATCTTTGTTAGAAAATTTTTTAGATTCTTTAGCAAAATAAATAACAAAAACAAACTAAACTGAATAGGAACACAATTTTAATACAATAATTGAGAAACAGGCCTTCGACCAAAGGTAATCCGAGAAGGCTTTTAGCTAAGGCTTTTGGAAAAGGCTTTTCGAAATGAATTTGACTAAGACTTTTGAAAAAGGCTCTCGGACAATGTATTTTGTTGAGGGTTTCAGAGAAGGCTCTCGGACCATGCATTCAACTAAGACTTAGGTAAAAACTCTTAGACAATGTATTCGGCTGAGGCTTTCGGAAAAGGATTTCAGACCATGCATTCTGCTTAGGGTTAGGTCATTCAGTATTGGGTTACATCATTCGATAAAGGGTTACATCATTTGGCATTGGGCTACGTCATTTAGTAGATGCTTAGGTCATTCGGTTGAGGCTTACGTCGTTCGGTAAAGGCTTATATCATTCGATCTTAGGTTTATGCCATTCGATAGAAGGTTATGCATTTTCGATAGAAGATTATGGGCATTCAGTCTTAGGTTTATGTCATTCTAGGGAGATTCAACTCATATGGTTCTGGGTTCAAAGCATTCAATGGAGGTTTAAGTCATTCGGTTTTTGTTTTATGGCACTCGGTTCTGGGTTTATGGCACTCGATTTTGGGTTTATTGCACTCAATTTTGGGTTTATGGCACACAGTTATGAGTTCAAAGCATTAGGTTATATGTTTATGACACGCAGTGAAGATGGAACTACCACTTTCGACAATGATGAGGTCCCCATCAGAAACGGTAGCGCAGGTTAGAAAATAAAAAATAGTTGTGTGGAAACCTAGAGGGCAAGCGAAGGAGATATACCATGAAACTATGGATGTGGTAGGAATTAGGTGGTACTTGCGCCGGAGTGTGTCTCACACAACAGATTGGTAGTGTTGCACGCTTTTGCGACATCAACACTACCTCCTTCTTTTCTTTTTGTTCTTCATTTTGATTTCTTCCAATTTCTTTATATGTTTTTTCTGTTTTCTTGAGGGTGAAATGTTATGCACGATGGTTGGGAGGCAAAGAATTTTCACAACAGAATTGTACCCATGGTAGCAATTCTTTCTGAATAATCATTGCATCATGGAAAATGAATTTCAAAGTTTGGGTTTTTCTGTGTCCTAATCTCTATATTTAATTTCTCTCGTTACTTTTTGGAGAGAGAATTCTTACTATTCTTCACTCACGTTTCATTCAGGAAGGAAGAGACCAAATAATAATTGTATGATGAACACAAAGCAGAGACACAGGAATTGGAACCAAGACAGAAAAGACAACAGAGACCATCATACATGTTCGCATAACATCAATTTTTTAGACATACCTTTTGAAGCCTTCGAAGACTTATTCTTGTTGTTTTCTTGCTCTTTGTTTGCTTTTGTAATGCCTTCTAAAACGCTTTCTTCTCTTTTATGAAATCATATTGCCCTCTGTGCGGACAATTCTCAATATGAATTACTCTTGGTGAAAATTGTTTTTTGTCAATGTAATTCTTAGTGTGTTAAACAACAATGATGTGCCTATGTGAATGTAAGTTTCCATAACCCTAAGCTATATCCCCTTCCCCTTTTTAAATGCAAAATTTGACGATTTAATTGCATTGAACTCGGGTTCAATGAATCAGATCCATTATGTTGCTTCCAATGAGTGCAATTCTGTTTTTCGTTAACTGAACATTTCATATTCCACATTCTATTTTTGTCAAATAATTAAAACTTGCAACTTCTGAACAATGTCAATTATGTCTTTGCCAAATAAATCAACCGTGCAACTTTTGAACAATGTTAGTAACTTAACTGTGCGACCCTGAATCATTTAATAACTGAACCATGCAATAACTATTTTTTGCAATTAATTGAACCATGCAACTTTTGTTTTTGTCAAATAACTAAAACATACAACTTCGAACAGTGCCAATTATGTTTCTGTTAAATAACTGAAATATGCAACTTCTATTTTTGTCAAATAACTAAACTGTGCAACTTTAAACAATACAATTACTTTAGGCGCATTCAGTTAATGAATTTAAATAAATTTAACAAATCTACTAAAAAATAGCACTCGTTAGGAAGAGAGAGTGAAAAGGAAAAAATAAGCAAAATTGAAAATTGAGCCAACGACCTAAAAATAAAAGTGGTTGTAAGAAGAAGAAAAGGGGTGAAAATAACAAAAATTTGTCTTTTATTTTTTTTTCTTATTTCACCTGGGCCAAATTGGGTGTTGACATCAAGCAAGATCAAATTTTGAGTTAACAAAAAAAGAAAAAAACAAGGGAAAGCACACACTTGTGGGTAAATACCATGGGACCACCCAAGAATACTCTCTGGTGCCATTAAGGATAAGTCTTAAAAGGTGTCGCGAAAGTAATAACAAAATAAAATAAATGAAAATAATAAAAAGTTAAAATGATGAAATATAACAAAAGGTGTCGCATGATGAATCAATTGTGGATTAAATCATTGAATTCATGATATTGCAAAAAATAAAATACATGAATGTTAAACTCTTTCACAATTTAATGTTTTAATAAGGGATAAAAGCTGACGTTTTCTATTGAAACATCTATATACATGTCGCTTGAAATTTTTTAGTTTTTACGCATTCCTAAAAATGAAAGGATTCACCAGTTAGTGTCACTACTGCTCGAAATATCAGAATAAGAATATCACACTACGACAGAAATTATGAGTTCCCTTGGTTGGCTGAGTGGTTGATCCCCAATCTATCTAAGGGCAAGTAAAATAATTTGAAAAAAATAATAAAGGATCTGTTAGACTGAAAACCCGCGAGGGCGGTCTAAGTAAAAGAAAGGATAAAAGAAAAATGAAAAAGGAAAAAAAATGACGTGTTGCAAGTTATCAAATTTTGCTTCTAATTAGGCTTTCTTAAAATAAAGCAATCATGATTCGAAATGACACATGACCATGCTTTTTTGTCCAAAAAATAGAAAACATATGAATCTCTTACACCCTTTTTGAGCCAAAAATAAATATTTTCTTCTAAAATACCCCTAAACAAATACCATTACTACCTTGAAAGTCAATTGAAAGTATATGTCAAAAATTCCAAAGAGTCAAATGAAATCAATCAAGGGATGTAGATAAAAATGTTATGATGAAAAAAAAAGAAAAAAATGAAAAGATAGGAATGCTCATGAAGGAAGACCCTGACTGTACCCAATGCAATACTTGGTTGATGATCCTTTTTTCAAATATAATGAAAACCTACAAATATTTTTGAGCCGCCGTTTCTTTTTCTTCACAACCTTTTAGTTCTTAACCACGTTACAATCCCTAATAAAGTCTATATATATTGAAGATGATTGCTCTAATTTTCATAAAACTTAACTCTACGACAAAAGGATGTGACTAACAACACGCTAAAAAAAACAAAAGAAAAGGAAACATAAAAATAGAAGAAAAAGAAGAAGAAGAAAAGGTAAAAACGACGATTGAAATGCTTCTAGTAAAAAATAAATGTTCTAAGCTAGTTAAGAAAAAGTTACACTAGAGCCATCATTTTTGTTCACCACCTATAAAAACAAAATCACCTTTTCATCTTCACCCGTTATACATCAAAACTGGGGTAGCTTCCATTTGTTCTATAAAAATTCTTCCTTTTTTAGAGATATGATTTTTTCTATATGATGTTCCAACAATCCAGTTTTTTTGTCAAATTTGACTGTTCATTCATCCCATTTCATCGTGTTACCCCACAAGTAAGCCATTTATGCATCACCTAGCTCACCCAATACATCAAAGTTGGGGCAAATTTTGCATAAATTCTCCCTTCAAAGGGGCATGCAAAGGATAACATATTTGATGTTGAGCAATAATATCCTCTTTCAAATCCTAGTTAACTTTAATCTTATCTCCCTTTTCCATCCACTTATGAATTCAAGCATACATGCATCAAAGTCGTATTTCAAAGGGTAATGTCAATAATGTTGGCAACATCCCTCACTTTCGAGAGCAAAATATTGATATCAAATTTACATGAATTCAACAATTTTAAAAAGAACAATTCACTTTGACTATCAGCATCAGGAAAAATAAAAGAATGAAAAAGAGTGAGTCTCATGCATTCATCCTCATTGACACAAACATTTCGTGTTATTCTAAATATCAACATCAGGAAAAATGAAAAGAGAGTCAGTCCAATGCATTCATCCATGCACCCATATTAAGACATATATTCTTTGTTAATACATATACTCTTAGTTACTCCAAAGTTCATTTTAGCATTCACATGGTGTTCATATAAATATCTTACTTTGTCTTTTCAATATAGACCCTCCCCTCTAGATTGTCCCAATCACATTTTAAATATAGTTTGACAGTGTGAGGCTTGCTCCTAAGGAATGATCTCAACCTCATTTCCCATATAGTTATGACGGTGTGAGACCTGGTCCTAGGGAATGGTCTCAACCTCATTTTCGATATAGTTATGATGGTGTGAGGCCCGCTCCTAGGGAATGATCTCAGCCTCATTTTCCATACAGTTTAATGGCGTGAGGTCCGCTCCTAATGAATAGTCTCAACCTTAGTTTCCATACAGTTTAATAGTGTGAGGTCCATTCCAAGGGAATGGTCTCAATCTCATTTTCCATACAATTATGATGGTGTGAGGCCCACTCTAAAAGGATGGTCTCAACCTCATTTTTTTTATACAAAGTGTGAGACTCACTCCTAGGGAATGACCTCATCCTCATTTTACATACAAATATGATAATGTGAGGTTCGCCCTAGGGAATGATCTTAACCTCATTTTCCATATAGTTTGACAATGTCAGATCCGCTCTTAAAGAATGGTCTCAATCTCATTTTTTATATAATTTAACGGTATGAGGCCCGTTTCAAGGGAACGTTCTCAACCTCATTTTCCATACAATTATGACGGTGTGAGGCTTGTTCTTAAGGAATGGTCTCAATCTCATGTTTTTTATACAATTATGAGATTGCGAGACTCGTTCCTAGGGAATGGTCTTAACCTTATTTTCCATACAGTTTGATGGTGTAGGTGATAATTATTTATTTTTACCACTCTCTACCTGTATAATGATGACAATAAAGATAAATCATATGGTAATTATTAGGGTTTTAAACCGTTTTGGTGTAATTGGGAGAATTAGGTTTTCTCTTCTATTCAATACGATCTCCAAGTGCTCTCCTATTTCTTAATCCCGATGTTCATGTTTTGTAATTCTTTTCATAATTACATGCTCAATTGCTATTTTAATTTGATTATTAGATTTAGTAATTGGATTGAATTAATAATTGAATCAATACCGATTGGATTGTGTTGTGGAATTTCTGAATTGATGTTCAAGGTGGAATAATATTGTTGTTCACAGTGGGGATTGCAATTGTTCAACATATTGTGTATTCGACGATATGCTCCATGATTGTGGTGTGTTCAAAATGTTAAATTGATGCAGAGATCTCGTTCTATTTAACCCACACATGTAATTAGGATTTTCTTTAAGAGCGAGTGAGGGATTTGGAGAGCCGAAGAGAGGTCGGGTTCGTTTTTATTTTATTGTATTTATCCAATCTGTTTTTATTTTATTATATTTAATCTGTTTAAAATTTTGTTTTTATTTTATTACTTGTATTTATTTAATCTGTTTAAAATTATGTTTTTATTTTATTACTTGAATTTATTTAATCTGTTCAAAATTCTACTTTTAATTTATTACTTGAATTTATTTAATCTGTTTAAACTCTGTTTTTTATTTTATTACTTGCATTTATCCAATTGATTTAATTTTTTTATTTTATTAAACTTATTTATTTCATTAAAACCCCTTAATTCTTTTAAGAGAATAACTGAGTAGTTTTTGGCAAAAATAACCTAGGTTAGCTATATATTACGAATTTAGATTCCTAGTTTAATTTGGGACGCATTCGACAGAACGTATCAAATTTTTGAGTTGTTGCCAGGGACTCCTTATAGTTCTCTATTTTATAATTTTTCTTTTATTATGGATTGAATATTTATTATCGAGAGATAGAAAAGACTTTGCATCTGTTGAAAAAAATTAATAGTCGATCAGAACACACACCTAACTGTGAATCTGAACTTCATCACAATCACACATTTGATTATGTTTCTTTAAATTCAAGTGTTAATATGAGTAGTCATAATCGTTTTTCTCGTCAGTCTAGTATAGGTTTAGATAATTTTTCGTCCCATCCTTACTTTGAAAACATGGATAACAAAATTCTTAAAGAATTAGTTGCACCCGATGTCACTTATCAACCTTTATGCATTCAATATCATGAGTTAGAGGCTGATTTTGAATTAAAATTTGGTTTAATACATTTGTTGCCCAAGTTTCATGGTCTTGTAGGTGAAGATCCGCACAAACACTTGATGGAATTTCATGTAGTCTGTAGTACCATGAAATTAGTGGGGCCCACTCCAAAAGAATGATCTCAACCTCATTTTCCATATAGTTATGATGGTGTGAGACCCCTCCTAGAGAATGGTCTCAACCTCATTTTTTTCATACAATTATGACGGTGTGAGGGCCGCTCCTAAGAAATGGTCTCAACCTCATTTTCCATACAGTTTGATGGTATGAGGCCCACTCCAAGAAAATGATCTCAATCTCATTGTTTTCATGCAACTGTGACGATGTGAGGTGCGTTCCAAGAGAATGGTCTCGACCTTACTTTTCTTTTCAGTTATGATGGTGTGAGGCCCACTCCAAGAGAATGGTCTCAACCTCACTTTTCATTTAGTTGTGGCAGTGCAAGACCCGCTCCAAGGGAATGATCTCGACCTCACTCTTTTCTTTTCAGCGGTGTGAGGCCCGCTTCGAGTGAATGGTCTGAAATTTACTTAGCTGTGATGGTGTGAGGCCCATGCTACGAGAATGGTCTTGGCCTCACTTTTTTTTCCAGATGTGATGGTGTGAGGCCTGGTCCAAGGAATGGTCTCAACCTCACTTTTCATTCAGTTGTGACTGTGCGAGGCCCTTTCCAAGGGAATGGTCTTGACCTCACTCTTTTCTTTTTAGTCGTGACAGTCCCTAGTTTAATCAATTATTAAAGAGATAATCATTTATCCTGTTCTGAACCTCATCAGGAATAATTTAATTGATTATACTAAAATTTAATTGATTAACAAAGTCATACAATATTTTGAAAATATTTTTTCACTTTTCAAAACTCACATTCTTTTTAATTCATTTTAGTATAACTGTGTGTTAATTATATCCTTGTGAATACATATGTTAAAGGTTCAACAACAAACAACAAAAACTAAAATTCTCTAAAAATCTTTATATTTAAATATCATCATCAAAACATTTTCACTTGAAACGTGAGACACTCTTAATGAATAATCTTTTAATCGAAGAATAGTCTCAAAGTTGAGATAAAATATAAAATTGATGACTACTTATATAAAGTCATGTAACTCAAATAATGATGCAAGGATTGGTCGATAAAAAAAAAAACAGTGTTGATTATTTTTCCATTAAAAATTGATCTTGTTTTACATACTCAAAACAAGGAAAAGACTAGTTAAACTTCTTTTCTCATTAATTTGTTATTATGTAATGTTTGAGTTTACTTAAACAATACAATGATTTAGTTAAATTATATTACAATTTGAATCAATGGTTTCTTATTATACGAAAAATAGACTACTCAAACAAAAACATTTTCCTCAAGGTATATATATCTTGAGTAATGTTAGGTTGACACTCCCACGTGGCATACCTCCAGTTGACACTGTTGACGTGGCAAAAAATAATAATTTTTTAAGCCAGTGTGGAAAAATTTACTTTTGCAGAATTCCAAAAGCCTGCCTTTCTTCTCCGTTCCCACTCTCTCACCCCGAATCTCTCACTCCCATTCTCTCAGTCCGACTCTCTCACTCACATTCTCTCACTCCCACACTCACTTTGTTCACTCTCGTGCTCTTTACTCTCGTGCTCTTCACGCTCGCTCTCTTCACTCTCGCTCTCTCGTTCACTGGAGGTATCTCTCGCTCTCTCTTTGTCCACTGTCTGGATCTCTCGATCTGTCTACGTCTCTGTGCTCTTCATCTCTACGCTCTCAAGGTCTCTGGTCTCTTTGTCTTTGCGCTCTTCGTCTCAGCAAAAGGTTGGTTTTTTTATTTCGTTTATGTTGGAAAAGTGTGTAAAGATTGCTCTTTTAAGTGATTTTCATGCATAAGGATGTTTTTTCTTTTTGTTTGTGGAATGAGTTGCGTGTGAAGTTTGGATTTTTATGCTATTTTTGATGGAAAATCATGTAAAGGTTGCTCTTTTAAGTGATTTTTCATACTAAAGGATGTTTTCTTTTTGTTTGTGGTTTGATTTCATATAAAGTTTGGGTTTTTATGCAGTTTTTAATGAAAAAACGTGTAAAGGTTACTCTTTTTAGTGATTTTTCATGTAAAAGGATTTTTTTTTTGTTTGTGGTTTGATTTTGGTGTAAAGTTTGGGTTTTTATGCGATTTTTGATGGAAAAGGAAGTTTTTTTGGTCGTTTAACTGTTCTGTTCTTGGTCGATGCTGGATCTGAAAAGGTTTTTGTGTTTGTAGTTTGATTTCCATTGGTTGTTGAAGTAAAGTTTGATCTTTTATGTCATTTACATGTTCCTTCTTGATTCTTGGTGGAGAAAAGAATGTTTTTTCTAAGTGTTTTGGGTTTGTAAGGGTTGAATCTGTTTGTTTTGGCAACTGATGAACACGTTTGTGTTGAGTCGCCATAACATGAACTAAGTTGTCCCCTCGTTAACAAAGGGATAACCACAGGTGTTTTGTAAATCAATAAGTGGTTCTGAGTTTACAGAACATCAGTGGTTATCCATGTCTTAATGAGGGGACACCTCAGTACAAGTTTTGGTGACTGAGGAACAGATGTGTATTATTTTACAAAACATTACTGGTTACCCTTTCATTAATGAGGGAACACCTTAGTTATAGTTTTGGCGACACATCAGTTATGTTCATTTGTTCATGTGTTTAGTCGCCAAAACTTGAACGAAGGTGTCCCATCATTACAGAAGGGGTATCCAGTGTTGTTTTGTAAGGTGACAATGACTTAATTATTTTACAAAACACTATTGGTCACCCCTTCATTAACGAGGGGACACCTTCGTTCAAGTTTTGGCGATGAACCCATGAACACATGAACATTCTGATGTTTGGTTATTGCAGGATTACAAATGGCTTCATTTGTTATTCGCGAATGATCTGAATTAGAGAATAAGGTTTGATTTGTAGTGTGCATAATTATTTTTTATCATGAAATATTTTGTCATGTAATGTCTTTATTGACTGGTTTAATTATATGTAGGACTGTTTGTGAGTCTGTCATTGTTGCAAGACTAAATATCTCGTGATGGTCAATAACATGTTATCTGATGACCAGAAGGCGTGATAAAAGGCATCCCTTTTGGTTGGCTCCTCATGGTTGATAGAGATCTGCAAATAAGGAGGATGTTTGTTAGGAAGCTGTGTTGTAGATTTGTTGAGAAGAATTATGATTTTAAAATTAGGTCCCAAGTATTTTCCGTTACATTAATTGATGTTTGTATAGGTATAGGGTTGAGAATTGCGGGAGAGAAGGTTGATCTGGAAAATAAATCAAGTGTCTCCTAACTAAGGAGTTATTTGGTTCTAATCGTGTTATTATTACAATGATTTATGAAGAATTACTCAAATGTGTAATTGATTCTATAGTTGTTTTTTTTAAGTTGTATATATTGTTAGGTTTGTCTGAATTTTTTTTTGCCCAACATAAAGGATATTGTGCATAGTGGGTTGTTTAGTGTTGTGGATAATCATTTTGGTGAATTATGCAAATACATGTAATGTAATTAAGTTGTGTTCTGATGCAATGTCTGATGTAATTACAAACATTGATTATCACCTACATGTTAATGTTACAAATGTTCTTAATTTACTAAACTATGTGCCTTAATACTGGATTTTTAGCTTCCATCAACCCAGTAGTTACCCATGGCTTAACGAGGGGACACCTTAATTCTAGTTTTGGCGACTGAACTCAAACCTCTTCTTAAGGAACTTTTTTTCTAAATGAAGTTGTTCACTTATTTAATTACATCAATATTGATGATTGATCATGCTTTCATTCAACATATGAAGTTTGTTTTAATGACCTCTGTGCCTTAATATTGGTTTTTTGGCTTCCATAACCCAATGGTTACCCATGGCTTAACGAGGGGATACCTTAGTTCTAGTTTTGGCGACTCAAGTCAAACCTCTTCATAAGAAACTCTTCTTTTAAATAAAGTTGTTCACTTATTCAATTACACCAATATTAATGATTTATCACGTTTCATTCACCATATGAAGTTCATTTGTGCCTTAATACTGGTTTTTTAGCTTCCATCAACCCAGTGGTTACCCATGACTTAACGAAGGGACACCTTAGTTTTAGTTTTGGCGACTGAACTCAAACTTCTTCATAAGGACCATTTCTTTCAAATGAAGTTGTCATGAGGATTAATCACACTTTCATTTACTACATCATGTTTGTTTTAATGACCTTTCTGCCTTAATATTGGTTTTTCACATTATATTGCGCTAGTGGTTACCCATGGCTTAACGAGGAGGTACCTCAGTTCTAGTTTTGGCGATTGAACTCAAAATAATTATAATACAAATACAGCCACACCAATATCGTTATAAAAATTTCCTTATCTATAACTCAATAATTGTAACAATATTTACAATACTTCATATTAATAACAAATACTAAAATAATACAGTTTTGTACAAGCAATTACAATAATCATGTACTACTGTGGTAAGGAATAATAACAAGTTCTGAACTTAAACTGATCAAATTGACGGTAGATAGCACAGTTTGGCATCTACAGTTATCCTCATGGAGAACCTATTGATACACCAGCTGCTGCTGAAAACTGTGAAGATCAGACTGCAAATAAATTATGATCAACCAAATTAAAATGTGACCAACTCAATTAAAAAATACACATAACCATAAAAGTATAATTAAACTGTTACAAACCGTGGAGTATGCAGGCATATTGTTTCCATTAAACCTTCGTGAACCATCCCACAACTCCATGTATTTAATCACCATCATACCATATCATACACACATGTGTTCATCAGTCGCCAAAACTTGTACTAAGGTATCCCTTCATTAGGGCATAGGTAACCACTGATGTTTTGTAAACTCAAAATCACTTATTGTTTGACAAAATAGCTGTGGTTACCCCTTCAGTAATGAGGGGACACCTTTGTTCAAGTTTTGGTGACACACATCAGATATGTTTATGTGATTAGTCGCCAAAACTTGAACGAATGTGTCCCCTCATTACTGAAGGGGTAACCAGTGGTCACGACACAGGTCAGATATGTTCATCAATCATGTATTTCCAAACCCAATCAATCCCCAGCCCAGTACTTATGGTCATTTTTCCTCCAGCACACAGCACAACCTGTCTTTCTCAAAACCTTAAACCCTTAACAAAAATCATACAAATGAAAGTATTTCTCAAAACCTTAAACCTTGAAACCAAATAAAGATCTTCTCTTTTCTTTAAAAACTCATAAAAGAGCAATCTTTACTCCATAAACCTAAACCCCATACGGAAATCATACAAGACCAATATTTAAATGATGAAAAACAGTTCCTTTTCCATGAAAACCTCATAAAGGACTCACCTTTAACAACTT
>Ga0209489_101068_pt1 | contig 55649 bp, 32 predicted proteins | sample SiratrowhiteBW_FD_187527 | JGI IMG/M metagenome (GOLD analysis project Ga0209489, IMG submission 187527) | Root nodule microbial communities of legume samples collected from California, USA - Siratro white BW (SPAdes) (version 2) | ecosystem: Host-associated > Plants > Roots > Nodule | place... | reverse complement strand
TGTTTGAGAAGATTTGTATTTGGTGGACTTGAAATTAGGCCAAGGTGGAGATTTGTTGATTTTGGCCTAACTTCAAGTCCCACATCAGTGGGTTTATTCTTAGGGGGGGAGGTTGTGAGTTATAAAAAAACTCCTCCTCCTCCCATTTCAATGTACCAAAACATTCTCTTCTCCCTTTTAATAGAAGTAGTGCCATTGTGTGGTGCCCGGAGATTAAGCTATTTGCTGAACTCCGTTCAAAAATTTTTTTTTTGTCTAGTTTCTCTAATTTTAATATTCAATATTATTAGGGGGAAATCTCAATATTTCCCAACAGTCAATACCTCTAATTATATGCATGGTGCTATATTTTAGTAATGTATGAGCGTGTGGACTAAAAAATTTGGATCCGGATCAAGTGGCATGATTAAAATAATACGTACTAATGATATAAGGATCAAGGAAGAGTTCTTAGAGATTTGCAAGATTTCTTATGTCACATAAATGAATAGTTCACATGCAAAGTCAAATCATATATTAAAATTTATATAATATAATAGTTCTTGGTATATATGTTCTTTATTTCCACTCGATCTCGTCAAAGAGGAATTGAAAAAATATCAAAATATTGACTGGAATAATATATAGTCGTGTGGATCTGGAAGTTGTTTTTCAAATGTTGCCAACTATTATATGCTCAAATTGTTGCACATAAATCATATGTTAAATGCCATTTGAATCTAACTACTTTTTTTTAATGAGTTATGTAAGTAATTTTTCTATGCTATTAAGTATTGCCCTGTGTTCATACTGGGTTATTGCGTTCTTGACTATTCTACTTGTGATTTTGAGACACCTTATTAATATGACTTTGCATGGATTAATAATATGCAGTGATGTTTGTTTTAATTTGAATGTAATGTTTTAAATGACAAGAAAAATCATAATAATAATAATAATAATAATAATAATAATAATAATAATAATAATAATAATAATAATAATATAATTGCATTACAAATTGGTGGTCCATTGTGCATTTTAGTAATGTCATAAACTAATAAGAATTTGATATAAAACTTTATCTTCTTAAAAGTTGTGTTCGAATCTCTTTGACTTATGAATCTCTTCGATGACATTTTCTCGTTTGATACAACTCTTACGGAAGATCTTGATACCTAACTTGTGTTTGGTAAAATATTTAATCTAAAATATAGATCAAATTAGTAGATAAAATTTTGATATAAATATTTTATTTTAGTTTGGCAAAATAACTTTTTTTAATAAATTTTAATTTATTTTAATAAATACTCATATTACAACTTTAAAATAGTCTATTGAAAAGAAACTAACATTACAAAAATATTATATTTAACATTTTTTTTTTAAAAAAATTGATCACTATTTAGTTTCTTTTAGAAGCTATTTATATCAACAATCAAATCATATATTTTTTAAGGATAAATAGGCTTTCAAATATTTGAACACCTTCGAAAAGCTAAATAATGTTAAAATTAAAAATTAGTGTTTGAGAATAAGACTTGTCCTTATGTTGGTTCTTCTTAAGAGTTAGTATCTTGACATAATTTGTTAATTATCACTTTGTCCTTAACTTGCCATGACTAATAGCACTTGACGTGTTATTTATGGTGCATCATTCCTAAATGTAAAACTTACTTGAAATTAACTTTTAATTTTAAAATTTTTAGAGACTGATTAGAATACAACATACACTTTCTAAGACCCGAAATATTCTTTAGTCTTTCTTAAAAGTCTAATTAATTGTTACTGGGATAACTTCATCACCATTTAGTTACCATATTTTTCGATTGATACATTTAAATTATCAGTCCTTGTAATATTCATCTCCTGATCAAATGTGACCAATGTTTGCGACAAAAAAATGCGGCTGCAATTCAAGTAACATTTTTATTAACAAAATTATTTAAAATTTAATAATAGATTTTGTCACAAGATGAAAAAAATAATCAAAAATTTTTCCTTCTTTGGTTAGCGCAAAAGAATTAATTTTTGTATTGGTTAATCTGTTGTAACATACTACATCCAATTCTTGACCAACTAGTCAAGTTTTACTGGGCAAACTATCACAACGAAGTAGAACAAGTATTATTTCAACAACCACTCTTGGGTTATCTCAGTATTGTTTCAATAAGCCACTCCTAACTTAACCTAAATATTCTTTTCACAAATAATTTTTGACTTAACTAAATATTCTTTTTACAAGTCACTCTTTGTTTAAAGAAATATTTTTTTCACAGGTCACTCCTAGCATAATGAAATATTCTTTCATAATCCACTCATGGCTTAAGACAATTAACATTGTCTTTATGATCAACAACTCACAAATTTGGATCATTAGGAAGAGATTATGTCTTTCGATCTCTCTCATAGTTTGTTAAATGAACATAAACAATATTCTTACAAAGCTTTAAGGGCATAGAATATTTAGCAATGTTTCAACACTTGCAAGTAATAACTATTTCTATTTTTTGTTTCTTATCTTTAAAACATGTCTTTATATAAGTTTAAAAAAATGTAGTAGTTGCATTTTCTTTTCTAGCTGTTAAATAGCTTTGAACTTATTTGAATGTCATATTTTTATCTTTTGGCGAGCTTGAACGTTGAAAAATATTAAATGCGCTTCATATAACATTATCTGCTTCTCTCTTCATCACACAACCTCCTTGATAGTTGAGAATACTTATTTTTCTAAATAGCATAACCTTTTGCACCAAATTATGAAAAATTGTTGGACAAATAGATGGTGAAGACATTCTCTGCAATATGATAATATATTTTATATTTACGTTAGCTTTAAAAATGGACTAAATTTATCATTTGATGTTCATAACACATTATCAGACCAAGTGGAAGGCCTGCAAAGTGCTTTATCATTTGTCAGATAAAGTTCTTGTACTTGCATGACATTCTCTTTTCCTTCAACGTCTGTAAGATACAGTTGTATCATGATTCATGTTTGGTTTAAGCACTTCATCAAAATCATAGAGTTGTTGCAATTTTGCTTTAACAAAAACTATCTTCAATTTTTTAAAATTCATGCTAGTGAGATTCACAATAAAATAATATTCTTATTGATAAAAAAAAAAACTCTTATAAATAACTACAACGAATCTAAATATTAAAAAACAAATTTTTATATATATATATATATATATATATATATATATTAAGATTTGGTTAAATTTTTTTCCGAGAATATTTATAATTTGAAGAAAAAAAAAATTACACTCCTTCCCGTACCATTAAATTGCAATACTTGCTAGCATGTATATAAGCTTTATACATTAGTTTCAGAGTAAATACTTAATTTGATAAAAGATATTAACAAATAGATCATTTAATAACCTATTCAAGGAAATGGATCTTTAATTTTTTTTCCGTAATGCATCTAATTCCTTTCGTTAGTATGACTTAAAAATGGTCCACGTCAACATTTAATTGTAAGGCTAACATGTTTTTCACTTTTATGTGACTCTTCTATGGCTCTTAGGTTGAGACCCAATGGAATGAGACTTAAATGCTTGCAAAATGGGTCTTTGAATAATTAATTATTTTTGCACCTAAGTTCTTTATACACACAAAAATTATAATTCATAACTTTATTCCATATAACTCCTCCTTTTAGTAGAAATTGAAGAAATAACAAACGAGAATACAAATAAACCTAAATCAACCATACAAATAATAATTGAACTCATACGAATCTACCATGTTAGCGAAAATAAGGATAGTAGATAAACCAACAATACCTACAAAATGAATCCTAAAGCCATAAAATGTCTCCTCATCAACAATTTATGTAGCCAATAACTTTATTCAAATAAAACCTTATTAAAAAAATAGGTTGAGTTGAAGAGGGATTGAATTGTAGTTTTAAAAAATTCATACATTTTTGCAAATGATTGAAAAACTCATTTTAAATCAATGAATACTTGATTAAAAGTAGTTTAAAATATAATCAATATATTTTAATATTTCATAACCATGTTTTGTGAATTCAATCAAGATATGAGTTGCAAGAGACAAGGAAAAAAAGAATAACATCAAAAATTATACCGATCCAAATTCTAAACAAAATTAAATCTAGTTGTTTAATCACCTTAATTAAGTTAATATATTAATTTTAGGTCTTTACAAACACCTGAAAAGAAAAAACAAGAAATATAACATATTACAAGATCTTTGAACCCCATCAAATCTCGTACAACAAGAAATATAACATATTACAAGATCTTTGAACCCCATCAAATCTCGTACAACTTCTTATGAAATCCTATCATAAGAAAGTTTACTTGATAACTCTAGTTAACAAAATAAATAAAAAAAGAAAAGGTTTATTGAACAAGATCACTTGAACATATTTCAAATCAAACCAAAGAAGAACAGAAAGAATGATGATATTAAATGTAAAGTGACCAATTAATGGTCTTGATATCATAATTCTTGTAAAAAAACAAAACTGTAGAAAAAATGGTTTTCAAAATGCAAAGCTCGTTATTCAAAATATTTTAAAAGACTCATCAGTTTTTTTAAACTTATAATTAATTTGTATATGAAAATATTAAGAAACTTAACTTTGCAAGTCTAAGGTTTTGTTTGGTTGGGGAACTAGATTTGAGGGAATAGATTTGAAGGAATTGGAGTGGATGATAAGGTTGTTTGGATTAATGGATAGATGATAAGATTTGAAGGGATTTGAAGATAATGTTTGTGAAAGTTTGAGAATGATTTGATAGATATTATAGATTCTTTTTTATTTTTCTAATTGATATATTTGTGAAATTACTAATTGACCCTGGTGCAAAAGGGTGTTTCGTAACTTTCAACTCACTTACAAAGGTTGTTTCGTAGTTTCCAATTTCATCCCTTTAAATCTCTTCACATGAGTGAGGATCCCATCCTGCAAATCCTCTCCAATCCATCCTCCCAAATTAATGCAACCAAACAAACTTCATCCACAACAATCCATCTTCTTGTACAGTGAAAGTACACAAATTGATTCAACCAAATACAGCGTAACATTGTTTTAGCCTAGAAAACTACTTTAACTAGTTAAACACTTAAAAGTGTCCTTTGAATAATTTTAACCAATTAAATTGTGTTCTAATGGATTAAAACAATGAGAACTTCTCTCTAAAATGTTGAAGTGATTAATTGACTAAAATAAATATTTAATAGATTAATAAAATTAAGAACATTTTAATTGATTAAAAATATTTTTAATCAACTAAAACAACTTAGCATTTAAAAGAAAGTTCTAAACTCTTTCTAAAGACATTTCAATCAAAACTAATCATAATTAAAGAATGAAAATTTACTTACAATACATAAAACATCAAAATTACAACTCGAACATAAGATTAACTACAAAATCAACTCTTCAACATATTTATTCGTCAAATCCAAGTCACTGTGAACAAATCAACTAAATAAAGCTTGTTTTTAACCTTGAATAACAAACCTAAATCATACTAAAGCTTACAAAACCCCTTATTACTCTTTTCGTGCACCACCACTACCAACTCAAACTCAAATGATAGCAAAATCTAGCTCTAAAATCTCTACCATTGCACCTATCACACCACACCCACAACCTAATCTCTTCAAAATACACAAATTTTCAACAATTCTAAAAGCTCAAACCAAAAACAAAAAATTGTTCAATAAAAAAGAATCAAAACATTTTTATATCTTTTTTCTGTTCATGTTATCATAAATTAAAAACTTTTTTCTTGGAAATGTAGTTTTTTCTCATGTTCCTTAATTGAACAATCCCCATAAAACAAACACACACACACACACACCATAACTTTCTTTCTCCCTCCATTCCACTCCATATCTCCCTTTTCGTTCTCTCCCAATTTCACTCTCTATACTTCATTTGTTTAAGGAACTGATTAAGCCCTGCAATAGTTGAGAAGCCTAGTGCCATTTCTAACCGATCAGAATCTCAATCAGAGTAAGTTCCTATTTACTTTGAGGATCATTTATTCTTTGTTTTTCCTAAAATTTTTGTCATCAATCTTTGTGGAAACATTTAAGAAAGTGTTCCTCTCAACTTGATTAAGATTATACTGAAATTTGGTGTTATTTTGATGACTTGTTCTAGATCCATAGGGTTTGGACTGGTGTTATTGTTTGGTTTGGAGGATTTTCTTTAGAGGTTGAACTTTTCAGGTAAGGGAAACTAGTTTTAATACTTTCAATATAACCTTAGATTAGAAGATATGAATGTGAAAGGAATTAGTATTAAGTTTGATTTTTATAACAGAGATATTTTTATGATGAAATTGGTTGATTATGTATCTTATATGAATTATGATATTATAGCTCGATATACAAGAGTTTTCCTAAATATTGTGAATTTTTATTTATTGGATAGATTTTGTTGTTGATGATGGAATTGAAACGATTTGTGTGTTGGCTGAATTATATATTCATATGTAACCATTTTTGTGGAAATGAAACCAGAGTATTGAGGGTTGAAAGGAAATCAAGCTACCATGGTTACTTATGCATCTATATACTTAAGTATTACTGAATTGATATAATATGTCTTTTGACTGAGTTATAAGTTCATATGTAATCATTTTGATTGAAATGAAATCATAGTACTGAAGGTTGAAAGTAAATCAAGGTACCATGGTTACATATACATCTAAATGTTTCAGAATGTTGAAACAATATAATTTGTGTTATAACTGAATAATGAGTTCATATGCAATCATTTTGATTGAAATGAAAATAGAGTATTGGAGATTAAAAGGAAATCAAGGTAAGATGATTGCAAATGAATCATTGTGAAGTCAATATGTTTGGAATGAAGTATAAAAGATTATGATTGGATGATAGACTTATTTGTTTTTATTTGAGGGTTGATATTTAAATTCTTAATCTATTTACTTCATTGCATTTTACTTTTATAAGTTGAAAATATTATTTCACTAGCTTAACCTTATTTATCTTGTTGTATTGTGAACTGCGATGACTGTACTATGTACACAAGCAGATGTAGATGCAAGTTTTGAAACACCTTAAGGAGTATAAACTCTCTCAATTTAGTTTTTCTTTGGCCTTGTATATAGCTGCACATAGGTTTAATGTATTTAGAGACTTTTTGTAGCACTTTAAACCTTAAATATATGTTAATACTTGGATATAAATAAAAGTTGATTTTGTAAAATTTTCTTATGATATTTTCATTTAAGCGAAGCGATTCTTGCTTAAGCAAAAATGGTATTGGAATTGAACCTGTCTGCTCTCGGGATCATTTTTGCTCAAACGAAGATATTTTTGCTCAAATAAAAATAGTATCATAAGTGAACTTAGTCTCGGGTTTATTTTCACTCAAGCGAATAATTTTTTTTTCTAAATAAGGTCATTCTCACCTCAAGATAAAAATTTTCGCTCAAATTAAAAAAAAAAGTTTATTAGTTATTTCGAGATTTGAAATTTATATTTTTTTATCCATAATATCTTTTTACTAAAATTGAATGAGAAATATTATAAGGTAACATTTAACTTATAAGGTGTGGACTTTTGTTAAGGGTTACGTTAATAGAAAATCTTAAATACTTGATAAATAAAATTCAAAGACTCGTTTATAAAAAAAAAAAAAAAGTAACTTAATCTTTTAGAGACCGAATTAATTCATCAGTCTTATTCTTCGTCTCCTCTTTCAATTGAGTTTTACCATCCTAGCCACGACATTCGTTATCCCAGCAGGACACGAAATGATCACTTTGTTTACATTGAAAGTTTAATTTCCATTTCTAGAAGAAGTCAACATATATAAAATATACCATAATCAACTTAGCCAAATATAACCAATACATTTCAAACCCGAACCTACCTCTTGTTTTTCTAGAAGAACTAAACAGCTAACAAAAGCAACATTTTTAACTTCATTTCAACATGATTTTTAGTTATAATATATAGAAGAAAAAAATATGTATTCAAAGCTTATCTAAATTAACATTAACTCATAGTTCTAAATATCTTATATAATTTTGATTTGAAGTAGAAAATAATTTATAAACAACTTTTCTTCAATACATCGAAATATTTTTTAATGATAGTTTTATACCAACATCCAAAGGTACTTAGTCCGATTGTTACTTATGTAATAATGTTTAATAGATTTGAGATCAAAACCAAAAAAGTAATTTTGAAAAAAAAAAGTATTAAAACATATATAGAAAAAAAAGCTAGTTATAAGATTCGGGTAATTTGTCAAGCAAACAATTGATCGTGAACATATGCATCGCTGTATTTAATTTTGACAAAAACTACTTCAATTCACGTCATTTTTTATAATTAATTATCATCTTTCCATTCTAAGGAAGCAAGTATAAATAACCTTTCGACAAAATGCAATAACATATCATGCATTATAATAAAATATTTTATAAATTATATGTTAATAAGAAGCAGTTTTTTTGAAATGCGTTAAAAATTAAAAAAAAAAAACTTAGTCAGTCAATTTAAAATAAAAAGGAAAACAAAAATAATCTGTAAAACAAAAGATGTATTAAAATTACAAACTTTACATCATAAAAAAAAGTTTAAACTAAAAATTGATTCATACTGAACATCTCCAAACTTTTTTCCCGCCTTTTTACTATCTCATATATAATAAATATATTAACTTGACTTTAGTGGTTACTCTATTAGTTTTGAATTAATGATACCAAAAATTTATTTAATCAAGTAAAGTTGTAAAAGAATATTACCAATGAAAAAGCAATTACTACTCAAAAGAAACCATATTCTAACATTTAAATATTAAAAATATTTTAATAAATTATCACACATGCATATATTGAGTAAATCTAAATTGATACAATCAAAGTCATTGAACTTTTTGGTCCGCCTAAATATAACGATACCAAAAATTTATTTAATCAAGTAAAGTTGTAAACTACGAATGAAAATGCAATGGCTGAAATGAAAGCATATTTTTATATAAAAATACTAAAATTAATTTTAATAAATTATCACACAATCATATATTGAGTAAATTTAAAGTGTTACATTCCTGATAATTTTTTTCTTGATACGCCTAAATATAGACATACTTGACTTGAATTTGAATATGATTATGTTTTGTTGCGTCAAGTGTTTTCTTTGATTGTTTAGTGATTTTTAATCGATAGAAAAAAATACATCAAGATCAATGAGACGATGAAGTTCAAGATGTCTAACATTTTATATGAAAAGAATCATTACGCTAATAGAATAAGTTAGATTTTAAGTGAAATAATATTATACAATCTATTATTAATTTAGAATTTTTTTATAATAGGCTTCTCGACTATATTATTAACTTCTCAATATCGATATATTTATACATCATTTTACTATTTTACCCATTTCAATTATCCAAATTATCCAATGTTTTGTTCATTTCATTAAATCAAATAATGTATTAAATGAATAATTACTGGTCTATCATCTTTGACATTCTTAAAAATCCTACTAAATCAACTTTTTGATTTCTCAAAATGCCCCAATAAATAAAATGGATTTTATAAAACATTTTCTCACCCCATCTTTTCACTTTCACATTCATCAAAATCTCAACTTCCTCTTACTCTAAGTAATTTCTTTCCTTCATTTTCCCATAGTTTCACTTTTACAATGTTAACTCCTTTTTCATTCACCAGACAAAGTTCTCTCGAATACTTCTTCTCCCTTATAGACTCACTCTCCTCCTTGGATCTTCAAAGCAGATATGTTGGATTTTAATGGTATAAAGTTCACTCCTATATTAATCTTGTGATTATTCCCCTTAAAATTCCTCTTTAGTTACACCCTTCCCTATTGAGTTTTGTCATGATGTTTCTTAATACGTGTCACAACATATTGAGCTTTTTTATAGTTGTTATTGTAGAAGGGGCTCCCACTTCCATCATGAGATAATTTATCAAATACTTGATTGCCCATCTTATTAAATGGTTGAAAGTTATCATGTGTCCTTACTCATTAACCAATCAATGCCTTTGCATAAGGCACAAAGGTTTTAGGAAAGCTATTTTCACTTCTATTTGACATTTGCAACATTGGCTTGTTCTTGAAATTATAATGTTTGTTGGATCGATCGCTTACTACTAGACTAAAAGTTATAACTATTAGTTAGGGTACGACTCTTTCTACTTAAGAGCATAGCAGCATAAGTGTCACGATCAGATTATGACTTGGCCCACCTAGCCTACGATCCGATTATGACTTGGCTCACCTAGCCTCCTCCATGGAACAATTGATGTCACCTACAATAATCTTCCCCTCAACAATTGTCTCACTAGGAATCAAACTCCTCGATTGTGACTCGGCACACTTGGCTTACGCTACAGGATAATTGTGCAACATGCAGTAACCTCCCCCTAAACAATTATCGCACTGGGAATCAAATACGTGACATTGGCTTTGATAAGTTATAGCCATTAGTAAGGGTACAACTCTTTCTACTTAAAAGCATAACAGTCAAGTGTCACGATTCGATTGTGACTTGGCCAACCCGTTATGTTTATAATAATTCTGTTGGAAATGTTGTTCTTACATTTGATCTTGGATTTGGGTTATATTTTGTAGTTTTAATCATGTTATAAGTGCTTTCTTTATCTTGATTTGATAATTCGCTAAGTTGAAAAGAGATCCTTTTTGGTTTTTAGTTATGTTTTAACATATTTAAATGTGTTTTAGTGTATGGTATGTCATCAATTAGGTAAAGACATTTTTTATTAGTGAACTTGAAAAAAAAAAACTTTATTCCAGGATCTCGATATATTTCCCCATTTTATTTAGTATCAAGCTATATGCTCGATTATGGATTCACCGTTTTTCCTAAAAATTTTGTAAACTTAGGGCCTTTTTATCCTCTTCATAATTTTTTTCTCAATACTACCTCTGGGAAATGAGAAACAAAATAGGTTGATTAAAATCTCCATTTCCAACCCTTGATAGTTCATTACATGTTCTATCATTTGATTCATTTGTTGGTTGCTTGATTCAAATAATTTAGGTTATTCAATGACTTACATGACCCACCAAACCCCTTCCTAACTGGTTTCGCACTCGATGCAAAGACTTGATCCGCATATTACCCTCTCCTTACTACAAGTTCTAAATGATTATTTAACGTTTTTTGTTGTTGATTATAACTATTTAAAGGCTTATGGTGAAACTGCTAATGCCTCTACAATTCGAGCCTTTTGATCAACTAACAATGAAAAGCTGTGTTTAATTTTTTGAACTAATGGACTTAATATTGTAGTCATTTGTTGTAACATGTTAACCACTTTCTAATTATTGTCTCTCATTTGATATCTAATTAGTTCTAAAGAACACGTTGATATTCTAGTACTTACATTATCTGGACCTACATTTCTCCCATAACGACTTGGATCCTCAGTTTGTCAATTATTCCTTGTTTGGTAATTCAATGTATATTACCAAGGTGGTGCCCCTTGAGAACGCAAATTTGATTGCTAAAGTAGTGCTCCCTAGGATCCCATAGGAGATATCCCCATGGCTACATTCGGTAGGAACCCCATATAAGATTGTTATGGTGGCATTCCTCATGGGTATCTTTTCACTTCTTAGTTTTATAAAATTTGAAAAATGATATTAAGTACTTAGCACAATAATAATATGACAAGTATATCCATATTATAACACATAATGAATTCAACATATTCAAAACTAACCAAGTTATGTAAAAACTAAAACAAAACACGAGTCCTATCAAGCGTGCCAATTTTCTTTTGATGAAATTTTTTTATATCAATTGATAAAACTTTCAAAGAATAGAACAAAATAAAACATTATAGGTTTCTTTTCATTTAGGTTAGCAATATTATAATTTTCATCTTGAATATGTTAAAATTCTTATACATTTGAAATCACTTCAAAGAAACATAGTATGTGGATATAATTAATTATCAAAAACCATACGTTCAATTATTATCATTATAAAAACATAAATTTCATTCATTATTTCCAAAAAAAAAATAATATATTTGAAACAATTAGAGTTGTATAATTTTGTATATTGAGATTGCTTTGGTAAGATGTCTCAATATTATTACAATAAGTTTTAAAAATACTTTTAAATAAAAGATTGCAAAACAAACAATGAAACATATGCAAAAACTAACCAATACTCTAAATCTTTAGAAAGAAAAGGAACTTGTAAAGCTTTTAAAATATTGATGATAAGCAATTGAGTAAATAAAATATATAAAGCAAGTATCAACAAAAAATGATAAATGCAAAATAAAGTAAATGACTAGAAAAGTAAATGACATGAAGAATAAATGTTAAGTGTTATTGTATTGTAAAAAGTTACTTGACAATGGAAGAATACTAATCAGAAACTAAAAAGAGATCAATCGAAAATGCCAAAAGTGTTTGAGACTAGAAGGTGTTGGTAGATAAAAGTTTAAGAAAGATCAAAGCATTGAGTATGGGTCGAGAAAAATGCGAGTCCCAAGATATTACATTAAAAGGAGACTATTTCAAAATTACAAATTCAAGAAGCGGTTACTAATTGGAGTGGACTGAGAAGAAGTTACACAGGCGTTATGAATTGAAAAAGAAATAAATAAATGTGCCACAAATGGGTAGCAATTGAACAAAGATAACGGCGAGGTGACAAGTTATTTCTTATTTTTTTCAAATTAAAATGGTTAACTACTGCATTGTTACCTTATAAATAGAACATAGTAAGTACATTAGAAGATCAGAATACATTTGCAACACAAAGAACTTCATAACACGGTCCACAATAAATGGCAATGAATGGAATGGTTTTTTTGCTATGTAATTTTTCGACCTTCTTTCGTTGATGTTGATCACTTAATGGTTATTTCTTCCTTTATACTTTTTATTTATATTTCATGTTAAAATTCGTATTAAATAATCCTTAAAAATATTTAAAATGAACCATGTTTCTATTTTTAAGAAAATTAATTATTTTCTATTGACATTAAATAGTCATTATTTTCGTAAACCCAAAAATTTACTTTTAGAAATTGTGTTTTAAATTGTTCAATATTAGTTATTATAATTAATCATGAAAACAAATAAATCGTTATTGGTCAAACTTTAACAATAAACAAATCGAAGGTTTAGTGGGATAAACATTTAGTAGTTATTGTATAGGTACTCGTTATATTATGCTTATATTATGTTTATCCTTCATGCGTCTAAGGAATCATAAAATTTAAATATTGTGAAAATAGAAATAGAAATAATACGATGAATAATGGTAATAATAATCATAATGAAAATAATTCTAATAACAGAACAATACTTTAGAAGAGAGGTTAAAATAAGTTTTATTGATTTGATGTACAATAACATGTATGACAATGAAAGTATAGATGATTATTTAAAATGTTTTAAACAAATGAAAGTCAGATGTTATACACAAATACCTGAGAAAGAATGAGTCAAAATGGCTATCTTAAGACTAGCATTCTCGATAAGAATGAAAGTAGTTAATTTTCAAGAAGAGATATAGCTCAATTAGCAGAAAAAGTTAAAAAGATTGGCAAAATAGAGTTCAATAAAATAAATTTTAAAACATGAAAAGTATTCTAGAAAAGAAAAAAAAATGGCTTTCGTGAATACACAACCACAAACCGAATGCCAAAATTTTGAATATTATATATGTGAAGAATAAGATATTAATGTGGTTGAATTGAAAAAATGGTCCACCTTATACGTACTAATTATTACCTTCACAAGAAACCGAAGATGACTTGGAAAATTGATCTTATAGTTTTGATGTTAAAATCTTTGACATATTATTAAAAGATAAACAAATATAATTGAGCATGGATCATAAACTCCATTTGAATGACCCGAAAAAAGGAAAAAAAAAATAATGTAAATATCATGTGTTTGGTTACTTTACGAACAATTATATTCATTTCAAGAATATGATACAAGATGTTATTGTGAAAGATAGGTCGAAGTTTGAGAAAAAAATCGATGAGGATAGATATTGATCATTTTCATGACCAAATGGCATTTTTCGAGCCAATTATGATGATTAATATTGTTAATGATTGCAATCCTCGACATTTAAGACATGAAATTACTAAGGATACAATTGAAAGATAGTGATGAAGATGCTTCTGTGTATCCACAAGTTGGAAAACACTACTTGATTACCTAACACCAAAGAAAGATAGTGATGAAGACGTCTTGGTGTGTCTTAGATGTTGTGCATTGTTTGATGGAGTTGCTAAAGCTTTTGCTCCAAGTCAAAGTCAAAATTAACTAAAAGTATAACAACATTTCAATGTCAAGGGAAAGAAAAATGTACAAATGATACTATGAGTCAATTTGAGGACTAGGACACATTAATGTTCTAATAGGAAAATGGATAAAGAAGATCCCTTATTATTAAATATATTATTTCAAAAAGTTTAATATGTTGTGAGAATAGAAGCACAATAAGGTATTGCAAAACGATAAAAGGAGATACGATTTTTTTTTACCCTAACAACCCAAAACTGTTTCCAAATTTTTCGAAGATCATTTTGGCTGGTGGGTGTCTTCTAGAAGCCTTCAAACGTGGATTCATGAACGTGGCAATCACTTTGTGAACGTTGGGAGCAGCTCTTGAGCGTGGATGGTGGAGGCCGTTTCTTCCACTACTCCTTCACATCGCAAACCTCTCACTTCTCATCTTCTATAAATAGGGGACCTCCCCCATTCCGAAAACACACCAACACAACTTATCTTTTTTGAATATCTTGAGTATTTTTGTTCTAAAGAATTTTCTTACTAGTTATGAGGAGGAACTTGCGCATTTATCGCAGATAAATCCTTAAAAACAGTGATATTTTATCACGCCTCCGGAATTTTAGTTTGTTAGTTTTTCAGCCATATTTTACAACATAATATACTTCACAACCTTACATATGAAATATGTCCAAATCTCAATTACGTAAATTAAAGAGAAAAAAAATTCAAGAAAAAGGCTTAACTCGAATTATCTCAAGGCCTTGAGATTTAAGTTGAGGAATCATTTCCAAGGGATAATTTCTTCAAGTGAAAGCTTGAAGAGCCATATGTCTTCTCTTGTTTAATTAATCCATGTTGAATATGAAACATCCATTTAGAAAAGTAACCAGTGGGTAGTTTTGCGAGGGAAGATTTTTTTTTGAAACTGTGAAGACCTCAAGGTGGTTTGGGTTAACGAGGTTTCTTATGTTAGACCAAGAAAGGAAACAACTTATATCGTAACACCAATTGATGAATGGAGATGCACCTCAAATCTTTGATTATGAATGCTAAAATCGAAGGCAAGTTCATTGAGAAAGTTTTGATTGATGGTGGATCAACAATCAACATTCTTCCTAAGACAATGTTGAAAAGATTAAGCAAGAAAATAGAAGATATAGTGCCCCAAAACATAATGGTTTCAGATTTCAATGGAAGAGTGTCGAACATTGAAGGAATAATATGTTTGAATGTAAAGATTAGTTCAGATATTTGACCAATAATGTTTGTTGTGTTGCATTCTCAAGAAAATTATAATGTGCTATTAGGAAAATAGTGGACCCATCGACTCTTCATCATGAGATTTTTTTTTGGAATCGAGATGGGCACCTTGAAGTGATCAATGCAATACAAAGACACTTTACTACTTATGTATCACATGCATATTTTCCTCTTAAGGCAATGTCTTTGACCAAAACCTTCTTTTTTTAGGATCCTCAAGATTTCAATGAGAAATTGAGCCCTTGATATTTTTAAGAATGGATCTTCATGAGGGTTTTAAGATGAAATTGGAAAGGAAGGTTAATTATACTCTGAATGAGGCATTGGAGGAACTAAAAAGTGAAGATAAGAAATTCATATTATTTATGATCAAGTCGAGACCTTAGTCTCTATAGATAATTATAATCAAGTCAAGACCATAATCTTTGGAAAATTGAAAAAAATCATTAAAAAGATTTGTTAATGAGTGCACCATGCTTGATTGCATTTACGATTCTACTCTTTTGGGTTATGAGAAAGCAAGTATTTCACACACACAAAAAGAAGAAATCCAAGATCCTTTGAAAGAAATTAAATTAGGAGATAAAAAATGTAAAAGACCAACATATATAAGCAAAAATCTATTGAGTGGTTTTCCAAAAGAGTTAATTAATTTACTTATAGAATGTAAAGATTGTTTTGCATTAAATTGTAGTGAAATAACATGTGTGATAGAGAATTGGTAGAACATCGATTACCTATTTAAGAAGGAAAAAGGTTTATTAAGCAAAACCCAATAATTAGTAAGATGGAAGAAATCGAAATAATTTTTATAAGTTAAATTCATTCGATCAACTAGATATGTCAAGTGGGTATCTAATATTATGCTTGTAATGAAGCAAAATGGAAAAAGAAATAAGAGTTTGTATCAATTTTAGATATTTAAATGTAACAACACCAAAAGATGAATATGCCCATGGTCAATATTTTAATCAATGTTGTGGCAAGAAATGAAATGTTAAGTATTTAGAAGGGTGTTTTGGATATAAAAATCAATTTGAAATAATATAATAGTAAGGACCTTTAAAATATTTGGATTTCATTTAAAAAGGAGGAACAAAATGGTCTGAAAATTAATCCTTTAACAGAAATTCTCAGAATTCTCAAGCCAAGAGATAGACCAAGGATGACAAGTATTATAATAGTAAGAGATGTACACATTGTGGTAGAAGAGGGCACGCAATTGATAAATGTCATCGATTATATAGTTTTCCCACCAAACTACAAAAGGAGAAAATTATGTGTTAACAATGCCACTGCAATTAAAAAATGAATGAGAGTGAGGCACTTACAAATCAAAAAGAGTCTCAGTAGTCTTCTAGTTTTAATTTGACCAAAGAGCAATATAACTATCTCTTGACCCTTCTTTCAGCAATCTCAATCTCAGTTAGCTGCAACTCCTAGCATTGAACATCATCACATTTCCAATACATCCAAAGGTATCATTTGCAATCTAAAATCACTACCAAAATCTGTCTTTTGGGTCTTAGATTCAGGTACCACTGATCATTTTAGTTCATCTCTAGAGAATTTTGCTACATATACAATTATTCCTCATATTCCTATCAAGTTACCCAATGGAACTATAGTTTATGCAAACATTAAAGGCACTATCATATTTTCTACTACATTCATTCTGCATAATGTACTATATATACCAGGATTTAACTTCAATCTCATTTTAGTATCTCAATTAGCCACAAAATCTAATTGTTCCATTAGGTTTACCGATCAAATCTGTGTAATACAGGACAATCACACTCTGAGGATGATTGGTTTTGCTAAGATGTACCACGGACTCTATGTTCTTGAAAATCCTAAGAGACCAGGAAAACACTTTGCCCCTAATTCAATTTCAATAAATTTTGTGTCTGTTAATAAGGTGGATGATTGGTATTTTAGACTAGGTCACTTGTCTAAAGACAAATTATCTGTATTCTCAACAAAGTTTGATTACATTTCTAGCAAAACATAGTAATGATTTTTGTCAAATATGTCCTCTTGCTAAATGAAAAAGACTTCCATTTTCTGCAAGCACTTCTTCAAGCAATAAAATTTTTGATTTATTACATATGGATATTTAGGGACCATAATCCATTACTTCTGTGGATGGACATAGATATCTTTTGACTGTTGTGGATGATTTTTCTAGGCATACTTGGATTGTTTTTTTGAAAACTAAATCAGAAGTTCAGGGTTGCATTAAATCTTTTATTACTTTGGTTGAAACTCAATTTTCTACTACTGTCAAATGCATTAGGTCTGATCAAGGACCTGAATTTAATTTGCATTAGTTTTACTCTCTCAAAGGCATAGAACATCAAATGTCTTGTATTGAGACTCCACAACAAAATGGAGTGGTAGAGAGAAAACATCAACACATTTTAAATATTACTAGGGCTCTTATTTTTCAAAGTAACTTGCCTAAATTATTTTGGAACTTTGCAGCCTCTCATGCTGTTTTTCTGCTTAATAGATTGCCTAGCAAGGTTTTACATAACAAAAGTCCTTATGATATTTTGTATGGCTCTTCTCCTGATTTAACTTTTATTAAAGTCTTTGGTTGTGAAGCTTTTGCATCAACTTTGACTCATAATAGGACAAAACTTGATCCTCGGGCTAGATGGTGTGTTTGTTTAGGTCACAAACCAGGGATCAAAGGTTCACTTCTTTATGATTTACACACCAGAGAGGTATTTTTATCCAGAAATGTTTCTTTCGATGAAAACAATTTTCCTTTTCAGCATGTTGTCAATCATACATATATGAAAAATCTTGTCATGCCACATTTTCCTAATTATCAAGACACTGATCTATCTTTTCTTACCTCCTCCTCACCACTACAAAACCAACAAACATATACTGTCCCACAACAAAATTATTTCTCTGGCCCACTACACCATTACAAAACCAACACACACCATATATTGTCCCACAACAAAATTATTCCTCTCCCACTTTCGAAGCTACTGATAGCCCTATACTTCCTGTTATAAGAAAATCCACTAGAAGCACCAAACCTCCTGCTTAACTCAAGGATTTTCATTGCAACATAGCTGCAGGTATAAAGAGCAAAAATTCCTCTTTAGTGAAATATCCTATTTCCAGTTTGGTTAATTATTCAAAATTTTCTAACAATTATAAGTATTTTGCATTTAGTATCTCTTCCATTGTAGAACCCAAAACTTATGCACAAGCAGTGAAGCATTAGAACTGGAGGAAAGCCATGGATGATAAGATTAATGCTTTAGTTCAAACTGGAACTTGGGAGTTTGCTGACATTCCGATTGGAAAACAAACAGTGGGATGTTAATGGGTGTATAAGACTAAACACAAGGCTGATGACTCAATTGAGAGATTCAAGGCTAGACTACTAGCCAAGGGATTTAGACAACAAGAAGGCATTGATTTTAGAGAAACTTTTTCTCCAGTGGCTAAAATAACTATTGAAAGGCTCTTATTGGCCATTGCAGCCACTAAAAATTGGCTCCTTGAACAACTTGATGTCAATAATGCTTTCTTGAATGGAGATCTTCATGAAGAAGTCTATATGGAGGTCTCTAAAGGTGTAGTTCTTCCAAAACCTGGTCAAGTCTACAAGCTGAGAAAATATCTTTATGGTCTTAGACAAGCTAGTAGACAGTGATATGAAAAAAGTTGTCTACAGTTTTTATAGCTTCGGGTTCAATCCCAGTCTTATTTTTGTTTATTCACTGAATAATCTGCTACTGGTGCATTCACAACCATCCTTGTCTATATTGATGATATGATTTTGACAGGAAATGATGCTCAAGAGATTGTTTTTGTCAAGTCTCAACTTGATCACTTATTCAAAATTAAGGATCTTGGTCAACTGAATTTTTTTCTTGGATTAGAAGTTGCTAGATCAAGAAAGGACATTTTCCTTAACCAAAGGAAATACACTTTAGAGCTTTCAGAAGCTTGTTAGGATGCAAACCTTCTAACACTCTTATAGATCCTCAAATAAAGCTCCATTCCAAGAAAGTCCTCTTCTTGAAGACATTTACATGTATCGACGGCTCATTAGACAACTCATCTATCTATCTGACCAACATTAGGCTCGACATTTGTTTTGCTGTCAATCATCTCTCACAATTTTTATTAGCTCCTACAATGACTCATTACCAAGCAACACTCAGGGTTCTGCGTTATCTCAAAGCTAATCCTGGTCGGAGGCTCTTCTTTCCTAGTGATTCTCCTTTACAACTGAAAGGTTTTTGTGACTCAGACTGGGCATCATGCCCTGAAACTCACCTCTCTGTTACTGACTTTTACATTTTTCTTAGCGATTCATTAATCTCCTGGCGATCTAAGAAGCAAACCACAGTTTCACGATCCTCCTCTAAGGCTGAGTATCGCGCTTTGGTATCGACAACCTGTGAAATTCAATGGTTGACTTATTTGCTTCGTGATTTACATATTGTTCCTCAGGCCACTACAATTCTTTTTTGTGACAACAAGTATGCCTTACATTTAGCTGTCAATCCTGTGTTTCATGAAGGTAGCAAACATATTGAGATCGATTGTCATGTGGTTAGAGAAAAGGTTTGTGATGGTGTTCTCATACCCAAGTTGTTCTTACATCTGCTGTCCAATATGGATTTAATTGATCTTTATGCTCCATCTGAGGGGGGTAACAAATGATAAATAATTATTATGTGAGAATCATTAGCGATTCTGTTAGAGTATATTAACGAATAATAAACACAATTATTATTACGTGAAAATCATTAGCGATTCTGTTAGAGTAATTATTCTGATATGGTTTTGTTATTCTATGTATTTTATATATAGAGCATTTTTTTTCATTAAGAGAATAAAAAGAGAGATATATGTTTCACTCTCGTATCCTTTGTTCTTTTTCGTTGTTTATTTTTTTTATTTTCATATCATGTGATTAATATGATATTTCTGGTAATGTGTTTTGCCTGTAGGGGTGAATTTTTGGGTTTTATAGTTCACTAAAAGGAATTAAATTGAGAAAAATAAAGCAAAGGCAATAATTGAAACATCGCCAGCGAAGAATTTGAAAAAACTGCAATCGTTTTTAGGCAAAATTAATTTCTTGAGAAGATTTATTTCAAATTTAGCTAGTAAAATTTGAAAATTTTCTCCCTTTGTTGAGTTTAAAGAAAGAGATGGACTTTAGATGGGATGAGTAACGTCAAATTGCCTTCAATAAGATTAAGCAAAATTTTATGAACACACCAATATTGGTACCTATAGATAGAAAGAAAGATTTAAAACTTTATTTATCTAATTTAGAAAATAATATTACTAGTTTATTAATAGTAGAAGACTCAGATGGAATTCAATGTGTAATATATTATTTGAATCGAGGGTTAAAAGAGTGTCGAGATTAGATATATGACTTTTGCAAAATCATCATTGTGTTTATATTATTCCTATTGTGTGAGACCTCATAAAATATTGGTTTTCTCAAAAAATAATGTACTTACAAATCTTATATCTAATGCTATTCTACATAATCGTGTGGGTAAATGAGCTCTAGCATTCTGTGAATTTTCTTTACATTTTGAAACTTTGAGATTTTTAAAAGGACAAGTGGCGGCGAATTTATTAGATAATGATTCTTTTGACAATTTAATATTTGTATTATCGAAATTAAAGAGTGGATCTTATATTTTCATGGTTTGACCACTTCAATAAGTTTTAGGATATGAATTTCGATTAGTTCTCCTAATAATTTTCCTACTGAGTTACTATTTAAAATAAGACCTAAATGTTGGAATGACAATGAGAATATAAAGTCTTAATAAATGGCTTCACACCTTCATAATAAAGCTCAAAACATTGTTAACATTAGGAGCTTGGAATATTTCGGTAAAAGAAGATTCTCAGTTGATAATAAAGTAATCAAATAAAGAATATAAGTGTTTAAATACGAATTTAGTTAAGTATTTCGACAAAACATAGTCTTTAATTGGAATCTTTGATTCGATTTATGTTGAATATATATCTTAAGAAGAGAATGACGAAACCAATGAGTTGTCTTAAATTTGAATTGTTTTAAAAATTAAAAAGTAATCCTACAAATACTAAAAATAATATAATATTAATAATTAAATGTCACAACAAAATTTAAATAAGTAATAACTAATAATATGTAAAAAGAAAATATGGATAATAAAATGTATGTTAAAATATAACAAATAATAATGGAAGAAAAATAAATAAGCATAAATAGTATAAGCTAGCTGAAGTAGCATAGCTTGTGAACTAAAAATTGCTAAATAGACTATTTAAAGTATTTATCAAACATTTTGGTATTGCCCAAACTATCTTATAAACCAGTCAAACACATATATTGTAAAGGAAAAATTCAATAAAATCTTCAAATCTTTATTGAATTAAATTCGTTTATTTACGAACGTATTCAAAAGTAGACTTATTTTCTATTTGCTTTTCTAATACCATACCGCAATCTTTTAATCATCTACACCGCTTAAATTAATTAAAAAAAAAATATCAATCTTAAATATTTTTATTCACTTATCTTAGAGTTATAAACATATTAATTTTTTTAAAAAGAAATTTATTTTAGCTTAAATATTTTATAATAAAGAGAAATTGTTATGAACTTTATTGATGAAAGAGAAATCAATTAAACAAAGAGTGAACTTTATTGAAGAAAGAGAGATTCATTCAACTGGAAAAAAAAAAAAATTATCTATAATGACTCATATTGAAGAAAGATATTGATACACTAGGATACAGTGAGAGAGGAAACAAATAAAGAATAAACTAAGATAGAGTTATTTTAAATTTATAAGTTAGTCAACTTGTTTTAAATTCACAAATTACTAGTGCTTATAAAATCTTCAAACTTTAACTTGATTAAATTTATTTATTTACATATCTTTTAAATTATAGATCTGAAAATTATTTATAGAAAGATATTAAACTCATTTTGTTTTTACTTTTATAATATAACACCCAAAATTATTTACCATCCATCCACTTAAATTAATTTTAAAAAATGGAACATACTATCTTAAATATTCTCATTCACTAATCTTCTATTTCGAAACATAGTAAAAGAATTTTTAAATAAATTCATTATTAACTCATGTACTTTAATAAGGCAAAAGATAGAATAGTGAAAACAAAAAAATGTTATCAATAAATTAACTTTAATATAGAAACACAAATAGGTACACCAAAATAACGAGAGAGAAAGAATAGCGACAATATACTACAATGAGATAAAATAATATACTTAACTTAATCAAAGTTATTTTAAATTCACAAATTATCTTTATAAAATCTTTGAACCTTAACTCGATTAAATTTATTTATTATAAACCTTTTAAAATTATATATTTCATTGTCACTTATATGAAAGATATTAAACTTACTTTCATATTTCTCTTTCTGATATAATACTACAAATTTTTTATCATCTACACCACCAAAATTAATTGAAAAACGAATAAACTATATTAAATATTTTCATTCATTAGTCTCATACTTATAAAAATACTAAATACTAGATAAGTAAAAAAACTGAGTTACCGAACTTTATTGAAAAATGAGAAACAATATAACATAGTCAACTTTATTCCATTAAACATTAAAATAATAATAAAATATAACTTTGTTAAATATATTTTGTAAGGATCTAGAAAATAGTTATTGAATAAAATGGTATGAGTAAAATCACACCCGTATATTTTATTATTAAAGAAAAAAGTTCATGTAAATAAAAAATAAGTTATATAGGTTATATTTTAGTATAACTATGAGTTCTCTATAATAATAGATTTATTTTTTTCTCTTTTAACTACGCTTAAGAATTTTAAACCTACTTATCATCAAATTGACGATCAGGTCTTATCACTAGACTCGTGGCAAGTTTAGAATAGAACTGCCCAATCAAAAGTTTGATTTCAGTAAGTTTAACTTTGTTTCTTTTTCTTTTAAGTCATTTTTCAAGAGTCCCTTCTTCTTTACTATTTATCTTTGCTTGTGGTCTCTGAACCTTCAAGATTAATTTGTGTTAACTCATACATCACACTATCATTATCACTTCTCTACAATAGCTCAAGTCAAACATACATTGACTCACATACAAAGTCATTTAACTCTACTTTCGGAAGACTCGTGCATTGAATAAGATTCAGAGATATGTATTTGCCATATGACTCCCAACTACGAAATTCACACAACAATCAACCCAAATGAATCATGTCAAATTCATATGACATGGTTAATCCATATGATTTGGTCTTGTATGTTTTTTCTCACACTGTGGTGTAGTCATATGAACCTCCTTCGACTCTCACTATCTGGTAATCTTCATCTATATGATTTCAATGTACCAATAGTGATAGAGGAGCCTTCATGATGCTTTGTTTCCTTGCTCTCCACTTGATTTTGTTGAAGCTTAGAGAAGTTTTTCACTAAACAAAAGAATGGAAGAAAGCTCTTCAAACATGCGGAAGCATTGAAGAAGAAAGATGAACGATTGAAGATGAAGCGTTTGAGATAGAAGATGAAACGTTTAAGTGAAGGATGAAGTGAACTAAGGGATGAAGGATTTCTTGGTAGAGGTTGGGCCAACTACCAAGAGGTTCTTCAAGGTTTCTTTATAGAAGAAAACTCAAAGGAGAGCTTGAACAATGAGCTAAAAATTTAACAGCAATTCATTACTTCAATCCAGCTTATTTTTACATGTAGTGAGCACTTCTATTTATAAGTCAAAGTGTCTCAAAAATTCTCAAATGAGAGCATGACAAGTTGCAAGCTATAAATGGAGAGGATCCTCTCTATTGGGAGAGTGTCATGTGGCGAGGAAGCATGGAAGGCAGGTGGTTTCACCTAGTCCTAGCTTGCATGACAAGCTTCCCTCTCCTAGTGTTTAGGGTTTTGTCTTCTACAACCGCTAGCCCAAAATATAAGCCCCAAAATTAAAAACCCTATACTACATTGAACCAAAATACAAGACCCAAAATTAAATTTCTACACTACCTTGGCCCAAAATACAAATTCCAAAATTATTCTACTTTGCCCAAATACAAGGCTCATATTATTCTAAACTATTCTAAACAATTTATATAATTTAGAGCATCTTTTCTTGATGTACCATGTTCTCGAGAGTGATCTCTTTAGGATTAGATTCAAGCCCGGGCAGATGGTTAGAAGCTCAAACAGGCTCAAATGGGCCTAATCTTCTATAAAGCTCTTGGTCTAACCTCTGGCTTTTTGTCTTCTTTATTCTTTAACTAAGGTGGCTGGGACGTATTCCATCAAGTAGAGTTAGGATACATCCTTATTGATCAAATCCACAAACAATGAACATCCTAAACAATCTCAACATAGGTATCTCTTTTCTTGAAGATATATTTTTTTATCACCATTTCACACTATTCATCATTTATAAATATATATCACACATAATGCATAACATTCACTATTCTCTTTCAAACTCATTTATCATAGAAAATTATAGTTATATAATCTATCAAATATATCTCTATGTCATACATAAACATTCATTTCCTTCTCATATACCACTCATGATCTTATAAGAAATAAAAGAATCATAAAAATCCAAAAAAATACACATATAGTATGTTTAAGTAAAACAAAGAGAGGAGACAAAACCAGAGTCGCACCCAGAGCCACAAAACCAGAGAGCATTCGGTCAAGAATGTGCCTAACGCCACATGATTGTGCCCAGCCCCATAGAGCTCGTGCTTGACAAGACAAGGCTCGCGCCCGACACCATCCAACCCGAGAGCAACTGGTCTTGAAATGCACTCGGCCAATCTGGTATGCGCCCCGATGCTTCTGCATAATTTCTATCTATACCAAAATCTGCCCAACTCTCCAAAGCTAACAACTATTATCATGCTATCAACTTCAAGGAATCAATACAACATCAGACATCATATATCATCAGACTATCACATTACACCAATCTAACAACATCATACAACATATAATATCTCAAATCATCAAACTATTATCTTTACAAAATAAATCGCCAAAGCTACCAATTTCAATCCCTGCAAAAGAAATTTGGAACTTACTGACCATGTCACCCGCACATTCAAGTCTTCTAACTAGCGTTCTATTTGAAGATAAAACTAACAACCAATAAAACACGCAACTAGCTTCCCTGAGTTCACAAAGAGCTCCAAAAACCTAGAGGATCACAAAGATGGCCTAACCTACACCATAGACTTCTGTTTAACAATCCAATCACATCATTAGAATCTAGAACCAACAAAGACTATTCTTGAAGTTTCAAAGATCACATGCAATCTTACTCTAATTGTCACCACGAGTCTGATAGCAGATTTTGATCATCAATCTGATGACAAGTGAAACCAAAATTCTAGAGAGAAGGCATAAGGTAAAAGGAATTTTATTCTAGAGAGATGGTGGTTTTATAAAACAAAATTTAAATAACTTATTTTCCTATTTATATGAACTTTTACAATAAAATATCCAGGTGTCATGTTACTAATATCACTTATACTCTAAGTTTATTTTCTAAGTTTTTACATACTACTACTCTAGAGCTAATTTCTAAGGTCTTACAAATAAAAGCCCTTATATAAAGATTGGTAACTTGCAATCTAAAGAGATGGAAAGATTTACATTGTATTTTTATACTAGTTTGGTTATTACCAAAGACTGCGTATAATTCCTTATCAACTAATCAAGTTCAACTAAGCAGACTAACGTTGTGAATATACAAATGTGTATTCTTTGGAACGTAGACACACATGGCTAGAAGACCAAGTATTATTTGGATAGAAGCCATTTCTGGCTAAAAACGTCAAACATTATTTGGATTGCAATCGCTCCTAACTAAATCTTGAGTATTATTTAAAACCCAACCACTCCTTTGTAATCGTTGTGAGGGTCTTCTTCTACTACTATTTATTCTTCTGTTTAAGCATATTTTGAAGCTTCAAGAAACATTCAATGCTCTTGACCTAGCCTTAAATATATATGGCTTCTTTGACAACACATCTACAACATAATAAAGCTTTACAGACCTAGACAGGTGGCTTCTCTCTATATTTCAAGCAAAATGGAGGGTTTGACACAACTAATTGACTCTATAACACCTATACCCACATTTTCCAAAGAAGTTGTTTGCATGAACATTACAGGATGTTTTTGAAAGAATGAGGATCGATGTAATGCTTACAAGCACACAATGATATGATACTTTGCATCTGATATGATCTGATACACATAAAATTATGTTTTATAATTAATTAAGCATACAATTAAAATCGAAAAAAGGGTCGAATGAAACTTAGATATAACAATTTCTATGGAATAATATTATATTTATAATTATAATAAATTTTATTTTAAAAAATTATTCTTATCATATATATTACACAAAAGAGTAACCATTGAATAAAATTTATTGAAGAAAGAGAAATATCTAAAATCGATAATAATAAACGCGTAAAAAATTAGTAATGTTTATAAAAAAATGAAATAATTAAAATAATTATAAATTTATAATTTTGATGTGTTTATATCTCTTTGAAATCTTGAATGTGTTTAAATTTATTATATAATATATATTATAATTAAATTTATAAATTTGGTATGTTTATACCACAAATATGAATCATCTAAATTATTCAAACAAATATCTAAACAAAAATCTATGTTGAGTGAATTTGGTTGAAGAAAGAGAAATCAAACGTAGTATAAAGAGTGAATTTTATTGTACACAGAGAAATTCATTAAAAGAAAAAAAAAAACAAGAATAATCATGGTAATACACTTTATTGGGTGTGTTTGGAAAAACTACCTTATAAGCTAGTTGATAGTTTCTAAATAAACTCGTAAGCTTCTACATATAAATTTCCAACTAATAAGCTAATTTATCGGAATAAAAATATTTTGTAGAACTAGCAAATAAACTAATTGGTAATATAAAAATGTGTTTTTTTAAAAAAGAAAAAAACGTATTATTACATAATTATAATGTTCGGTTTTTTTAGAAAGTAGTTAAATTATTTTAAACTTTTTTGTGTTTTATTTATTTTCTAAAAAGTGCAAATGATTTTTTGATTTAGACAAATAATTTTATTTAAATTAGTTGATCTAGTGAATATTTATTTGTTAGTACACTTCTATTTTATCTTTAGTTTTTTATTACTTATTATAACATATTATAGTACTTTTTATTACTTATGTTATAATGTTATAATAAATAATAAAAAATTAAAGATAAAATGGAAGTGTACTAGAATATAAGAAATGATAGTGAAAGAAAATTAAATATATTATAAATTTACGTAAATTAGCTTGTACTTTATAAGCTAGAAGCTCCTATATGAACTGTTTTGAAATGTCTAGAATTAGTTAAATAACATATTATTCACCTAAACAGAGTCATTTTAAACAGATTTTATATACTAGAATATAGTGAGAGAAAATCAACAAATAATAAACCGAGATAATTAAGTTAATTAAAGTTATTTTAAATTAAAAATAAAGTCTTGAAATCTTAACTCAATGAATTTATTTATTTAAAAGCCTTTTAAATTATGAATCTTAACATATTAAACTTACTTTTATATATTCTTTTAATATAATACATTGAAAGAAAATTATTATTAACTCACATAGTTGATTCGAAAAAAAAAATCTAATAATGAACTTTATTAGAAAAAGAAATCTATTAAAAAAAATAAGCTTTATTTAAAGTAAATTCATTGAAAAAGTAAGCAGTGAATAAATTTTATTATAGAAAGAGGAATCAAAACAGTCAACATTCAGATTAAAAAATGCGAACCCATAAAAAATAACTATATTAATAAATATTATTTTAAATTCACAAATTAAATATGGCAATACAATTTTTAAATAGTAACTAGCTTAAATTTATTTATTTACAAACCTATTTAAATTATATATCTTTACCTGAATCAGCCTGTAGCTAGAAACTCCTGTATGAAATACTTTGAAGTGCCTAGAATTAGTTAAATAATACTAACTATTTTATTGTCCTAAACAAACACAAGAGATTTTATACACTTCTTATACACTAAAATGAGACAAAACCAATAAAAAATAAACCGAGATAATTAAGTTAATTAAAGTTATTTTAAATTCATTAGTTAATCAAAGTTATTTTAATTAAAAATTTAGCCATGTAAATAAAATCTTGAAACCTTAACTCATTGAAATTTGTTTATTTAAAAGTCTTTTAAATTATAAAAATTATAAATCATATTAAACTTACTTTTATATTTCTTTTTTCTTTCTTTTCAATATAGTACCACACGTTATTCATTGTCTACCTCCAATATAAACTATTTAAAAAACATATTATCTTAAGTATTCTCATTCACAAGTCTTATATTTATAAACATAGTAACTTAGTGAATAAACTTTATTATTTTAACTTCTGTACAAGCACCACGATTCTCTCTCATAATTCTCTTTTTGCCTAAAAAGCTCTCTCCTCTCTTTCTAAATTTCTCACTCTATATTTCATTTACTTTATACTTCGATCACACCTCACCGTAACTAAGGAATTAAGAAGATTTTATATTGGTCAGATTTTTGAATAAAATAAGTTTTTATTACTCTAAAGATCCCTTATTTTCTATTTTTTTTCTTAGATTTTGGTCATAAATCTTAGAGGGATTAGTTGAGAAAAGTGATCATCTCAACTTATTCTATTATATACTGAAATTATGTTATGTTTGTATAACTTGCTCTAGGTCTATAGATTTTGGAGTTATATCACTGCTTGGCTTGAAATTGTCGTGAGATTGAGCCTTTCAGATAAGGGAAACTAGTCTTAAGTTTTTCAATAGAGGATCTGGATATAAGGGTACGTGGTCCCAATTTTCAATTTCAGTTGCAGGGATCATATGTGATGAAACTATTGATTATATGTTATATGAATATGTAGAAATATTTATTTTAATAGTTTAATGGTCAAATGTTGTTTTAAAGTGATTCTTGAATGTTATGAATTATGAACAAAATGGTACATATAGTTTTGTATAATTGAAATTAAATTATAAGTACTTGACTAAATGATATATTCATAAAAAATCATTTTGATTGAAATGAAATCAAGGTATTGAAGATTGAAAAAATAATCAAGGTACCTTGATTATAAATGAATTTATATGTAGTCAGTATGATTGAGATGAAATTGTAATTATTGTGACTGAACTATAGATTTATATGGAATCATTTTTATTGCAATGAAATTAGTGTACTTAGGATTGAAAGAAAATCAAAATACAGTGATTGCACATGAATATATATGTTGTCAGTATGACTGAAATGAAAATAATGAGTATTGTGACTAAAAATTAGAGTCATATACAATATTTTGATAGAAATGAAATCAGAGTAATAGGGATTGAAGGGAAATCAAGGTACTTTGTATGTGTAGTTAGCGTGATTGAGATGGAGTGTCAATGATTGTGATTGGATGATAGATCTTTGTATGTTTTATGTGATTTGTTGGTGTATTTATTATAAATCTATTTTTGTTTCTTATACTTATACCTCTGTAGGTTAGAATGTTATTTCAAAGAGTGATTTCTAAATATTGTGAATTTTAAATTATTGGATATATATGGTTGTGCAAGATGGAATTGAAATGATATCTGCAATGGCTAAATTATAGATTCATACATAACCATTTTGGTTGAAATGAAACCAATATACTAGGGGTTGAAAGAAAATCAAGATACTATGGTTACATATACATCTATATGCTTCAATATGATTGAATTGATATGATATGTATGATGACTAAGTTATAGGCGTATAGTAATTATTTTGATTGAAATGAAATCAGTTTACTGAGGATTGAAAGGGAATCAAGATACAATGGTTACATATGCATCTATATGCTTCAGTATGATTGAATTGATATGATATATGTGATAACTGAGCTATAGGCTCATATGTAATCATTTTGGTTTGAATGAATCCAGTGTACTCGGGATTGAAAGGAAATCAAGGTGTCATGGTTACATATGCACCTATATGCTTCAGAATGGTTGAAATGATATGATTATTGTTATAAATGAATGATGAGTTTATATGGAATAATTTTGATTAAAATGAAATCAAAGTATTGGGAGTTGAAAGGAAATCAAGGTACCATGATTGCAAATGAATCATTGTGAAGTCAATAGGCTTGGAATGAAGTATAAAAGTTTGTGATTAGATAATATACCTATTTGCATTTGATTTGAGGGTTGATATTTAAATTCTTAAATCTATTCACTTCATTTCCTTTTACTTTTACAAGTTGAAAATATTATTTCACTATCTTGTCTTGTTATATTGTGAACTGCGATGACTGTATTATATACACGAGCAAATACAGGTCTTGAAGCACCTTAAGAAGCATATACCCTTAATTTGATCTTTTTTTTTGTCATGTATACATTTGTACATAGGTTTAATGTATTTAGAGAGTTTATATAATACTTTGAACCTTGTGTGTACGTTAATACTTGAACATAAATAAAATTTAATTTTGTGAGAAATTATTTTCTGATTCTTTCATTCAAGCCAATTATATAAAAAAAAAACAAGGAAAATTTACTCTGCAAGTCTTGCCTAAGCAAGATACATCTTGCTTGAGCGAGTTTTTAAAAAAAAAAATGTGTTCTCTAGTCAATTTCACTCTAGCAATATCAACTTTCGCTCAAGTTACAAAAATTCTCTTTTTTTCTATTTTTCTTTCTTTTCCTTTTTTTTTTTGCTTACTAATTATTTTACTATCCCAAATCATAGTTTTTTATCTATAATATTTATAAACAACGTTATAGAACATTTAAATTGTTACAAAGTGTATACAAGGGATAGTTAAAGAAAATTAAATATATTATAAATTAGAAATTACCTAAATTAACTTGTACTTTATAAGCTAGAAGCTCCTATATAGACTAATTTGAAATACCTAGAATTAGTTAAATAATCTACTAACTAGTTTATCCACGTAAACAAACACAGTCATTTTAAAGAGAATTTATAAACTTTTTATACATATTGTGAGAGAAAACTAACAAAGAATAAACCGAGATAATTAAGTTAATTAAATTTATTTCAAATTTATAATTCAATTAAAGTTATTTTAAATTAAAAATAAAGTCTTGAAACTTTAACTCATTGAAATTTATTTATTTAAAAGCCTTTTAAATTATGAATCATAAAATTATAAAATTATAAAGTATATTAAACTTACTTTTATATATTTCTTTTTAATATAATACAACACATCATTTACTGTCTACCTCCAATATAAACTATTTAAAAAACATAGACTACATTATCTTAAGTATTCTCATTCACAAATATTATAGTTATGAACATAGTTGAAAGAAAATAATTATTAACTCACGTAGTTGATAAAAAACAAAACATATAATAATGAAATTTATTAAAAATAAATCTATTAAAAGAACAAATTTTATTTAAAAAGATAAATTCATTGAATCATAACATTCAACATTTAGGAAGAGCGAACCCTTAAGAAATAGCTCAGAATAACTGTATTTAAAAAAAATTGTTTTAAATTCACAAATTAATTATGGTAATAAAATTTTTAAATCCCAACAAAATTTTTAACCTAATAAAATTTTTAAATCCCAACAAAATTTTTAACCTCTTCACACCACCTAAATTAGACATCATAAAAGCAACATCTTAACTGTATGTAAAAGCATGTCAAATATGTATAAGGAAAAAGTTGAATTGTGATTTGATTTAAAAAAAAAAAATCATGAATCAATTTTTGTTGATGAGCGGACAAAACTATTTAGAAATGTATTTTTTATTTTAATTATTGATCATTCTTTATCTGCTTGAAGGTATTACCTTCAAAGTAATAGATCTTATCAATAAGTGAAAGTCTAAACAATGTTATGTTCCTATGTCTAATTTGGGACAAAATAACTTTTCATTTGTTGGGATTCAGTTTAATGTCATAGTGGTTGTTGATTTGAAAGTCTAGGAGTTTCATTTTAGTCTTTTTCATTTGCTTTTAACTGTCCTTGGTTGTCGTCCTGTTAGGTTGCAACTAGATGTTAAAAAAATACGTATTACTTAAACTCTTTCTTCTAAATTTGAGAAAAAGTGTAAGATAGTTTCTAAATATTAGACTATGGGATAGAGGTTACTCTTATCATATATTACAAGACAAAGAAGTAATCATTGAATAAAATTTATTGAAAAAAAATATTTAAAATGGACAAAAATAAACACGTAAAATTTATTGTAGAAAGAGAAACTCGTGTGACAACAAAAGAATAATAATCTTTATTAAATAATTAAAGTAATTTTAAATTTATAACTTGATGTATTTATATCTTTTCTAAACCTTAAATTAATTAAATTTATTATATAATATATATTATAAATAAATTTATAAATTTTTTATATTTATACTACAAATATGTGTCAGTCAAACAAATATTTAGAAAAATTTATGAATGAGCGAAGAAAGAAAAATCAATGTAATATAAAGGGTAGATTTTTTTTTTGTCATAAATAGAGAAATTCATTAAATAAGAAAAATAATAATTATGAAAAATTAAGATAAAATGGAAGTGTATTAGAATATAAGAGATGATAGTGAAAGAAAATTAAATATACTATAAATTATAAGTTATCTAAATTAGATTATACTTTATAAGTTAGAAGTTGCGATATGAACTACTTTGAAATACGTAGAATTAGTTAAATAATCTACTAACTAGTTTATTCAAATAAACACACTCAATTTAAAGAGTTTTATACACCAGAATATAGTGAGAGAAAATCAACAAAGAATAAACCGAGATAATTAGGATAATTAAAGTTATTTTAAATTGATTAAACTCATTTTCTTACAAGCCTGTTAACTTATATATCATATAGTAACTTATATATAACATATTCAATTTATTTTTATATTTTTTTTCTTTACAATACCACAATTATTTTACTTTGGACGCTACTTAAATTAATTAAACAACATAAAATACATTTTAAATATTCTAGTTCACTAATTTTAAAGACAGGAAACATTCTATTGAAAGAAATTTATTCTTAACTTGCACACTTGATTACATAGAAAACCCATCATGATGTTTATTGAAGAAATAAATATCCATTAAATGAATATCAACTTTAGTCTTAAAATATTTTATTAAACAACAAAAGGTAATTAATATTTACTGAATGAATTTTGTTATAAAGAGAGATTGATGTATTAAGATATAATATGTGTGAAATAAAAGTATATTATATATAATTGTAATTTATTTTTTTAAAATAATTATTTATTATTAAAAAATTTTAACACGTTTATTTATTTTTAAAAACTGTATATTTTTTATTTGAGCAAAACATTTTATTTAAATAAATAATGAGTATTAGTTATATTTAGATTTTATTTATTTTAAAATTTTTAATCTTTTTATATCTCAATTTAAACTATTATTACATTGCATTTTTTTACAAGGTTGCATATATGTGTAATATTTCACATAACATCTTACAATAGTTATTTCAATTTGTAATGTTAAATTTTTTTTATTTGAATTATATATAAAATTAAAAAATTAATTCAATAAATACTAGAAATAGTGTAATAATTAATTGTTTATATATATATATATATATATATATATATATTATAATAAGTAAACAAATTAAAAATAAAAAATGTATTAAAATATAAAAGATAATAAATGTAATAATTTATGAAAAGGTGCCTATTACTCATACTCTTTCTTATAAGTTTGATGAGGAGGATAAGTTAGTTTTTAAATATTGTAGAAATTTATTAAAAAATATATATTATTAAAACAAGATAAATATTTAAAATTGACAAAAATAAACACCTAAAACTTATTGTAGAAAGAAAAACTCATGTAACATAAAAAATTAATAATATTTATTCAAAAATAAAATAATTAAATTATAATTTGATGTGTTTATATCTTTTCTAAATCTTAAATTGGTTAAATTTATTCTATAATATATATTATAAATAAATTTATAAAATTTTATGTTTATACCACAAATATCTCTCACTCAAACAAATATCTAAAAAAATTGATAGATGAGTGAATTTTTTGAAGAAAGAGAAATCAATGTGTAACATCCCATATTTTACATATAATAGAAACTTTATTGGATAAGAATTATATAATAAACCTTAATATAAAAATCAATACATTCATAATATATTTCAAAATATATTTCTCCACATAAAATCTAATAAGATATCTTCATAAAAATTACAAATAAAATAAAATAAAATAAATTTTTTCCATCAATTTATTGGAGACTCACACCACCTGTCAAATCTTCTGCTCATGTGTAATATACACGATCATCATCGCAGTTTTAGAAACAAAACAAACAACACAAAAAGAAGGGTAAGCTAGAGAATTTTCAAAACAAATATATTTTCATAAAATAGATTTCTATCTCAACAAAACAACAACAATTTAATCTTTCATAATCTTTCATAAGAGATGATAGTGAAAGAAAATTTAATATACTATAAATTAAAAATTATATAAATTAGATTGTACTTTATAAGTTAGAAGCTACATTGAAATACCTAGAATTAGTTAAATAATCTACTAACTAGTTTATTCACCTAAACAAAGACACTCATTTTTAAAAGATTTGATACACTAGAATATAGTGAGAGAAAACCAACAAAGAATAAACCGAGATAATTAAGTTAATTAAAGTTATTTTAAATTTATAATTTAATTAAAGTTATTTTAAATTGAAAATGAAGTCTTGAAACATTAACACATTGAAATTTATTTGTTTAAAAGTTTTTTAAATTATGAATCTTAAAATTGTAAAATATATATTAAACTTACTTTTATATATATTTTTAATATATACAACAAATTATTCTCTATCTACCTCCAATCTGAACTATTTAAAAAACATAAAATACATTATATTACGTAGTTGATTAGAAAAAAAAAACATCTAATAATGAACTTTATTAAATAAAAAGAAATCTATTAAAAAAAATAAGATTTATTTAAAAGAATTGATTAATTGAATCAAAACACTCAACATTCAAATCTAGAAAGAGCAAACCAATAAAAATAATTTAGAATAACTATATTAATAAAGGTTATTTTAGATTCACAAATTAATTATGATAATAAAAGTTTTAAATCGTAACTAAATAAATTTATTTATAAATCTATTTAAATTATATATCTTGAAATCATTTATATAACATATTAAAATTAATTTTATATTTTTTATAATTGAATTTCACAAAATTTTCCCCTCTTCACGCCATCTAAGTTAGACAACATAAAAGTGACATAAATATTTTTTATGAAAACATGTCAAATACATATAAAGGGGAATGAATTGTGATTTATTTATTTTAAAAAAAAATCATGAACCAATTTTTATTGATGAGTCAACAAAACTAATTACAAAAATATTTTTTTGTAAATATTTTATTTTGTAAAATGATTGGTCTTACCTTATATGCTTGTAGGCACTACCCTCAAAGTGATAGTTCTTATCAACAAGTGAAGTCTAAACAATGTTATACCCCTATGTAAATAGTTTTTTTTATGATTTTGTTGGGATTAAGTTTGATGCCACTGTGGTTGCTGGTTTAGAAATCTAGGGTTTCATTTTTGCCCTTCTAGTTTGCACTTAATTATCGTTGGTTTATGCTTTGTGGGGCTGAAACCAGATATTGGAAGGGTTCAGATTACTCAGACTCTTCCTTCTAAGTTTAAGGAGGATGGGCCTAAGTTGATTTTTAAGTATTGGGACATCAAATGGAGTAGGAGTTCAAGTGATTCCAATGAGTTGGAAAGATGTGTTCAGATTTTTAGGAAATCTAGGAGATCGACTAATGATGTTGTTTCTAAGAGTGCTAAATAAACTGTTAGAGTGAACTGCAAGGAAGAATGTTTTAATTTTGTTTATTTGCTTTTTTTTTTTTTTGCTAGTATCCTTGTGAGGTGGTTTGGTAGTTTGCTTTAAGTTGTTTTATTTTTCCTTTCTGTGGGTTTGATCTGGCCTCCCATGGTATTGATTTCTTTTTCTTTCTAATAGATTTAATTTTATGTTTCTACAGTCAGTTTAATAAATTTTTTATTACCCATTTAATAAATTATTCTTATGACAATCATGGACAGCAGTGACTGTTGAATGAAATTTATTGAAGAATGTGAAATATCTAAAACGGTCATTAATAAAGGCGTAAAATTTATCACACAGTAGTGACTGTTGAATGAAAGCAATGACTGTTGAATGAAATTTATTGAAGAATGTGAAATATCTAAAAACGGTTATTAATAAACGCCTAAAATTTATCACAGACAGAGAAACTGATGTAACAGATAAAAGAAATTAGTAATCTTTATCAAATAATTAAATAATTAAAATTATTTTAAATTTATAAAAATAATTTAGAATAACTATATTAATAAAGGTTATTTTAAATTCACAAATTAATTTTATTTATTTATAAACTTATTTAAATTATATATCTTGAAATCATTTATATAACAATTAAAATTAATTTTATATTTTTTATAATTTAATTTCACAAAAAAATTGTTCCTTCTTCACACCATTTAAGTTACACAACATAAAAGTGACATCTTAAATATTTTTATGAAAACATGTCAAATTATGATAAAGGTATAGATGCATTGTGATTTAGTTGTATTTAAAAAAAATCGTGATCTAATTTTTATTCATGAGTCAACTAAATAATGTACAAAAACATTTTCTTATCTATTTGTAGGCACTACTCTCAAAGTGATAGTTATTATCAATAAGTGAAGTCTAAATAATATTATACTCCTATGTTCAACTTTGGGTTAAGGAAATAAAAATGTGAAATTGCCACTGAAATATTTTTTTATGGTTTTGTTGAGAATAAGTTTAATCACGGCGACTACTAGTTTGAAAGTCTAGGATTTCGTTTTACTCCTTCTAGTTTGTACTCCTTCTAGTTTGTACATAATTATTGTTGTTGTTGGTATATGTCATGTGAGGCTGCAACTAGATATTGGAAGGGTGCAGATTACTTAGACTCTTCCTTCTAAGTTTGAGGAGGAGTACAAAAACATTTTCTTATCTATTTATAGGCACTACTCTCAAAGTGATAGTTATTATCAACAAGTGAAGTCTAAATAATATTATACTCCTATGTTCAACTTTGGGTTAAGGAAATAAAAATGTGAAATTGCCACTGAAATATTTTTTTTATGGTTTTGTTGAGAATAAGTTTAATCACGGTGACTACTAGTTTGAAAGTCTAGGATTTCGTTTTACTCCTTCTAGTTTGTACGTAATTATTGTTGTTGTTGGTTCATGTCATGTGAGGCTGCAACTAGATATTGGAAGGATGGAGATTACTTAGACTCTTCCTTCTAAGTTTGAGGAGGAGTACAAAAACATTTTCTTATCTATTTATAGGCACTACTCTCAAAGTGATAGTTATTATCAACAAGTGAAGTCTAAATAATATTATACTCCTATGTTCAACTTTGGGTTAAGGAAATAAAAATGTGAAATTGCCACTGAAATATTTTTTTTATGGTTTTGTTGAGAATAAGTTTAATCACGGTGACTACTAGTTTGAAAGTCTAGGATTTCGTTTTACTCCTTCTAGTTTGTACGTAATTATTGTTGTTGTTGGTTCATGTCATGTGAGGCTGCAACTAGATATTGGAAGGATGGAGATTACTTAGACTCTTCCTTCTAAGAGGAGTGAGTGTAAGTTGATTTCTAAGTATTAAGCCATGGGGTAGAACAAGAGTTCTCTAGTCATTCAGATGAGTTGGAATGATGTGTTCAGAGTTTTGGAAACCTAAGGAATGATACTTTCAAGATTGCTAAAAAAGCTGTTAGGGTGGGCTGTAAAGAATAATATTTTAATTTTGTTTATTTTCTTTTTCATAATACCCTTGTAGGTTAGTTTGATAGTTTGCTTTGTTTTTATTTTTTTCCCTTTTATGAGTTTGATGTGGCCTCCCATGGTATTGATTTATTTTTCTTTCTAATAAATTTAATGTGATGTTTCTACAATCAATTTAATAAATTATTTTTTATTATCAATTTTTATGACAAAAATGGTCATTATTAAATAATTAAAATTATTTTACATTTATAATTTTGATGTATTTATATATCTTCTAAATTTTAAATTAATTAATTTTATTTACATAATATATCTTATAATTAAATTTATAAGTTTTGCATTTTTATAAATTTATAATATATAATATATATTATATCAATAAGTAAAGTCTAAATAATGCTATGTATGACACTAAAACAAACTTCTCATTTGTTAGGGTTAAGTTTGATTGACTATGGTCTTTTGGGATTGTAACCAAATGCTGAAAACGTACATATTATTGAGATTCTTCTTCTAAGTTTGAGTTACTCTTATCATATATCTCAGACAAAGGAGTAACCATCAAATAAAATTTATTTATTGAAAAGAGAGAAATATCTAAAATGGACAAAAATAAAAGCCTAAAATTTATTACAGAAAGAGAATATCATATAATCACAAAAAATTAACAATCTTTATTAAAAAAATGAAATAATTAAAATCATTTAAAATTTATAATTTTGATGTGTTTATATATTTTCTAAATCTGAAATTGATTAAATTTATTATATAATATATATTATAAATAAATCTATAATTTTCTTATGTTTATACCACAAATATGTGTCCTTCAAATAAATATCTAAAAAAAATTATGGATAAGTGAATTTTGTTAAAGAAAGAGAAATCAATGTAATATAAAGAGTGAATTTTTTTTGTAAATAGATAAATTCATAAAAAAATAATAATCATGAAAAATTAAAGATAAAATGGAAGTGTACTAGAATATAAGAGAACATAGTAAAAGAAAATTTAATATACTATTAATTAGAAGTTATCTAAATTAGAATGTACTTTATAAGTTAGAAGTTCCTATATAGACTACATTGAAATACCTAGAATTAGTTAAATAATCTACTAACTAGTTTATTCACCTAAACAAAGACACTCATTTTAAAGAGATTTCATACACTAGAATACAGTGAGACAAAACCAACAAATAATAAATGGAGATAATTAAGATAATTAAGTTAATTGAAGTTATTTTAAATTGAAAATAAAGTCTTGAAACCTTAACTCATTGAAATTTATTTGTTTAGAAGTTTTTTAAATTATGAATCTTAATGTAAGACATATTAAACATGCTTTTATATATTTTTCAATATAATACAACATATTATTCTCTATCTACCTCCAATCTGAACTATTTAAGAAACATAAAATACATTATCTTAAATAGTTGATAAGAAGAAAAAAATCTAATAATGAACTTTATTAAATAAATAATATATATATATATATATATATATATATATTAAAAAATAAGCTTTATTTAAAAGAATAAATTCATTGAATCAAAACACTCAACATTCAAATCTAGAAAGAGCAAACCAATAAAAAATAATTTAGAATAACTATATTAATAAAGATTATTTTAAATTCACAAATTAATTATGGCAATAAAAGTTTTAAGTTGTAGCTAAATTAAATTTATTCATTTACAAACTTATTTAAATTATATATCTCAAAATCATTTATAAAACAATTAAAATTATTTTTATATTTTTTATAATTTAATCTCACAAAAATTTGTCCCGTCTTCACCCACACCAAGTTAGACAACATAAAAGTGACATCTTAAATATTTTTACAAAAACATGTCAAATTACTATAAAGGGATGGATGAATTGTGATTTAGTTTTTTTCTTAAATCATGAACTGATTTTTATTTATGAGTTAAAAAAATTGTGTACGAAAACATATTTTTTAAATGTTTTTCTTTTGTAAAATGATTGGACATATCTTATTTACTTATAGGCACTACTTTCGAAGTGATAGTTCTTATCAACAAGTGAAATGTAAACAATGTTATACTCCTATGTTCTGTTGGAGAATCCGAGGGGAAACCTTGGAGAGATCTCACAAAAATCAGATAAGAGTCAACCCATATAAGAGAATGACACCACCTTCAACCCAAAACCTTAAGACATTAGGTTTGCGGGTCTTCTTTCTTATATGTTGCTCAACTTTCTCATTTCTACCCAATGTGGGACTTAGACTCACACTTGAATACCTAACAATCTCCCCCCTCAAGTGAGAGTCACTCCTCCACCACATTGATACAATCCCCCTCGAGCGGAAGCATTCTCAACCCCGAGTACATTACTCATGGTCCCTCACTTGTACCGCCGTTCACACACTTATACGGGACACGCTTGCTTGAAATCTCCATCAGGAAGACTTTCGATACAGGGTCAAATTGTACTCGCCCAAGCCATAAACCAACGACTCTGATACCACTTGTTGGGTAATCCGAGGGAGAACCTTAGGGAGAGAAACAAGAATGAGACAAGAGTCAACCCATATAAGAGAATGACACCACCTTCAACCCAAAACCTTAAGGCATTAGGTTTGTAGGTCTTCTTTCTTATACGTTCAACTTTCTCATTTCTACCCAATGTGGGACTTAGACTCACACTTGAATACCTAACATGTTTAACTTTGGGATAAGAAAAAAAAATGTGAAACTGCCACTGAAATAGTTTGTTATGGTTTTGCTGAGAATAAGTTTAATCATGGTGACTTTTGGTTCGAAAGTCTAGGGTTTCGTTTTAGTCCTTCTAGTTTGTACGTAATTGTTGTTGGTTCATGTGGTGTGGGGCTGCAAGCAGATATTGGATTGGTGCAGATTACTCAGACTCTTCCTTCTAAGTTTAAGGAGAAGTGTAAGTTGATTTTTAAGTATTAGGTCATCAGGTAAAACAGGAGCTCTCCAATGATTCGGATGAGTTGGAATGATGTGTTCAAATTTTTAGTAAATCTAGGAGATCGAGGAATGATGCTTCCAAGATTGCTAAAAAAGTTGTTAGGGTGAGCTGCAAGGAATAATATTTTAATTTTTTTTATTTGATTTTTCATAATACCCTCTTGTGGGTTGGTTTGATAGTTTGCTTTATTTTTTTTTCCTTTTTGTGAGTTGATCTAGCCTCTCATGATATTGATTTCTTTTTCTTTCTAATAAATTTAATGTGATGTTTTTAAAGTTAGTTTAATAATTTTTTTATTATCTATTTAATAAATTATTCTTATGACAAATCATCACTTACAGCAGTGATTGTTGAATAAAATTTATTAAAAGATGTGAAATATCTAAAACGGTCATTATAAACGTGTAAAATTTATAAAAAAAAAGAGAAACTGATGTAATGTAACAACAACAAAAATTAGTAATCTTTATCAAATATTAAATAATTAAAATTATTTTAAATTTATAATTTTAATGTATTTATATATCTTCTAAATCTTAAAATGATTAAATTTATTTACATAATATATCTTATAATTAAATTTATAAATTTTGCATGTTTATAAATTTATAATATATAATATATATTATATATTATATCAACAAGTGAAGTCTAAACAATGTTATACTGCTACGTTCAACTTGGGGATAAGGGAGAAAAATTTGAAAGTGTCCCGAAATAACTTCTCATCATTTGTTGGGGTTAAGTTTAATGCCACAATGGTTGTTGGTATAAAGTCTAGGAGTTTGTTTTAATCTTTCTAGTTTGTATTTAACTATTGTTGGTTGTGTTGTCCTGTGGAATTATAACTGGATGTTTGAAAAGGTCACATTACTGAGACTCTTTCTTCTAAGTTTGAAGAGAGTGTAAGTTAGTTTCTAAATATTGGACAGGTTACTCTTATCATATATCTCAGATACATATATCTCAGATAAAAGAGTAACCGTTGAATAAAATAAAATTTATTGAAAAAAGAAAAATATCTAAAACGAACAAAAATAAACGTGTAAAATTTATTATAAGAAGAGAATACAAAAATAATAATCTTTATTAAAAAAATAAAATAATAAAAATCATTTTAAATTTATAATTTTGATATGTTTATATCTTTTCTAAATCTTAAATTGATTAAATTTATTATATAATATATATTATAAATAAATCTATAATTTTTTTTATGTTTATACCACAAATATGTGTCATTCAAACAAATATCTAACAAATTTTATGGATGAGTAGTCTTTTCTAAATCTTAAATTGATTAAAATTATTATATAATATACATTATAAATAAATCTATAACTTTTTTATGTTTATACTACAAATATGTGTGATTCAAACAAATATTTAGAATAAGTGAATTTTGTTGAAGAAAGAAAAATCAATGTAATATAAAGAGTGATTTTTTTTGTAAATAGAGAAATTCATTAAATAAGAAAAATAATAATAATGAAAAATTAAAGATAAAATTGAAGTGTACTAGAATATAAGAGAATATAGTGAAAGAAAAATTTAATATACTATAAATTAGAAGAAGTTACTTTATAAGTTAGAAGTTCCAATATGAACTACATTGAAATACCTAGAATTAGTTAAATAATCTAATAACTAGTTTATTCACCTAAACAAAAACACTCATTTTTAAGAAATTTTATACACTAGAATATAGTGAGAGACAATCAACAAAGAATAAACCGAGATAATTAAGTTAAGTAAAGTTATTTTAAATTCATAATTTAATTAAAGTTATTTTAAATTGAAAATAAAGTCTTGAAACCTTAACTCAATGAAATTTATTTGTTTCAAAGTTTTTTAAATTATGAATATTAAAATTTTAAGACATATTAAACTTACTTTTATATATATTTTTAATATAATACAACACATTATTCTCTATCTACCTCCAATCTGAACTATTTAAAAAAATAAAATACATTATCTTAAATAGTTGATAAGAAGAAAAAAACACCTAATGATGAACTTTATTAAATAAAAAAATATATTAAAAGATAAGCTTTATTTAAAAGAATAATTTCATTGAATCAAAATACTTAACATTCAAATCTAGAAAGAGCGAACCAATAAAAAAATTAATTTAGAATAACTATATTAATAAAGATTATTTTAAATTCACAAATTAATTATGGCAATAAAATTTTTAAATCGTTGCTAAATTAAATTTATTTATTTATAAACTTATTTAAATTATATATCTTGAAATCATTTATATAACATATTAAAATTAATTTTATATTTCTTATAATTTAATTTCACAAAAATTTTCCTCCTCTTCGCTGTAAGTTACACAATAAAAGTGACATCTTAAATATTTTTATAAAAATATGTCATATAAAATGATAAAATGTGATTTAGTATTTTTAATAAAAATCATGAACTAATTCTTATTGATGAGACAATAAAATTATTTACAAAATTATTTTTTTTAAATATTCTTTTTGTAAAATAATTGGTCATATCTTATCTGTTTGTAAACATTACCATCCAAATAATACTTCTTATCAACAAGTGTAGTCTAAACAATGTTATACTCATATGCTCAACTTCGAGATAAGAAAAAGAAATGTGAAATTGCCACTAAAATAGTTTTTTTATGTTGTGTTGAGAATAAGTTTAACCACATTGACTGCTAGTTTGAAAGTTTAGGGTTATGTTTTAGTACGTAACTGTTGTTGATTTGTTGATTCATGTCCTGTGGGGTTGCAACCAGATATTGGAAGGGTCTAGATTACTCAAACTCTTCTTTCTAAGTTTGAGGAGGAGTGTAAGTTGATTTTTAAGTATTGCGGCATCGGGTGAAGTAGGAGTTTCCTAATGATTCAGAAGAGTTTGAAGGATGTGTTTAGATTTTTAGGAAACTTAGGAGATAAAAGAATAATATTTCCAAGGGTGCTAAAAAAACTGTTAAGGTGGATGTTGCAAGGAAGAATGTTTTAATTTTGTTTATTTACTTTTTTCCTAATACCCTTGTAAGGTGGTTTGGTAGTTTGCTTTATGTTCTAGTTTTTCCTTTCTGTGGGCTTGATCTGACCTCCCATGGTTTTGATTTCTTTTTCTTTCTAATAAATTTAATGTGATGTTTTTACTGTCAGTTTAATAAATCTTTTATTACTTATTTAATGAATTATTTTATGACAGATCAATTATTCTTATGACAGATCAGGGATAGCAGTGACTCTGTTGAATAAATTTTCTTGAAGAATGTGAAATATCTGAAACGGTCATTAATAAACGCGAAAAGTTTATCAGAGACAGAGAAAAGTTTATCAGAGACAGAGAAACTGATGTAACGTCATGACAAAAGAAATCAGTAACCTTTATCAAAAAATTAAATAATTAAAATTGTTTTAAATTTATAATTTTGATGTATTTATATATCTTCTAAATCTTAAACTAATTAAATTTATTTACATAATATATCTTATAATTAAATTTATAAATTTTGCATGTTTATATCTCAAATGTGTATCATCTAAATAATTCAAACAAATATCTAAAAAAACCACTTATAAAAAAAAACTAAAGAATTGTGACCCAACTAAGCAATATTTGAATTTAAGTGGAATTTACATGAAAAAATAAATTAAACATCATAAAAAAATATAATAGCTTAACTATTATATTTCCTAATATTACATTTAGAAAAAAATAATAAATCCTTGTTTTTTTTCAAAAAAAATTCTTTAACTCACATGCACTGCAACAGAAAAATCTTAATTAAATTACAATGTTTAAGAATAAAATGATGTTTCCAACTCATCTAAAATTAAAAAAAGTATTAAATATGTTGAGTTGAAACCCAAGACACTTTCTAACCTGGTCTGTCTTACCAAGTCACCCTCACCTTCCATGTATATATATACATTTCCCCTCTCCCCCATTTCTTCCACCCTTCCAAATCCATTCCCTCTCTTCTCCCTCCCATGGCACTGTGAGCTCAGTCTCCCAGTCTCCAATTCTCCCAATCCCAAATCCCTTCTCCATCAAATGGCTGTCGACCTCATGGCGTTCCCCAAAATCGATGATCAAAAGGCTATCCAAGAGGCTGCATCGGAGGGTCTCAAGGGCATGGAACACCTGATCCGAATCCTCTCCCACCAGCCCTCTCACTTGAACACTGACCTCACCGACGTTACCGTCTCCAAGTTCAAGAAACTCATCTCCCTCCTGAACCGAACCGGCCACGCCCGCTTCAGACGTGCTCCGGTTCAGCCCCCTCAACCGGTCCAAACCCCCGAACCGGTTCCCGCCCCCGCACCGGTTCCCAATCCTCCCTCTGCACCGCTCCATCTGCCTCCCCCGCAGAGCACCAACCTCTCTCTGCCTGCGCTCTTCGCGTCTCCGGCGCCGGTTCACCATGCCCCGGGGAGCGTCACGCTCGACTTCACCAAGCCGCACAACGCGCTCCGCAACTCCAAGGCCAAGTCCGTGGAGCTCGAGTTCTCCAAGGACACCTTCAGCGTCTCCTCCAACTCCTCCTTCATGTCCTCCGCCATCACCGGCGACGGCAGCGTCTCCAACAGCAAGATCTTTCTCGCCCCGCCCCCGCCTCCTGCTGCGGCCTCCGCCGGGAAACCACCGCCGTTCAAGAAGCGCTGCCTCGACCACCGCGAGCACTCCGAGGACGCCTCCGGATCCGGCAAGTGCCACTGCGTCAAGCGAAGGTACACCGCGTTTCACCCGATCATTACTCCTCTCAATTGTTGACCAGAACTGTTTTATTAAATAAATTATATATTATTTTATTATGGCTTAAAATTTAATTCTTAAATAGGAGTATTCATTGACATACTAAAAGATGCGTTGTAACAAGTATTCAAAGCTTTTGACTATTCTATAGAAAATTGAAATGTCTTTTTTTCTTAAAAAAAAATTAATTTGTTTTACCATTTACCGAGTTTAATTTTTTTTGTTACAGACTGATGTGGTTAATAAGTTTATTAATTTTTATAATGTTTTTGAATTTTGATTAAGTAATAATAGAATCTTGTCGATCCACGCTTTCACTATTTTCAAAATTAATAAAACAGATTTATACATGTTTGAAGAAAAAAATATTTGTGAATATTTTAGGGTAAGAAATAATAAAATTGGTTTAATATTAAATAGTTAAATGTAATTAATGATTATGGAAGATAATGTTTAAAAGGGTGTGATTAGATGGTAATGTTTTTCGGGTGTAAAGGGGGGCGTTGAAGTGTTTTTGTGAACTAATCACGTGAGTGGGTGGCGTGGGTGGGGTAAGGCAGCGTTTGGGAGTCAACGATTTCGGTAGTGGTGCAGTTAAATGCATTAATAGGTACACCACGCGTGATAGTGACACGACAACATAGGGTTCCTGTGCTGTGCCTCTGTCTGGTGCCTCCCTTGTCCAGAAGCCAGTTTATAGAAATTCCTGTCTCACAAACAACTCAGACAATTTCAACCTTCCCAAACTGAACCTTCTCTCAATCCCTTGTCGTTTTTTCCCTTCCCTCCTCTCCTGTTAATCGCTTTTGACTGTTGACCTTCCATTTTATTTATTCCACTACCCTTCAACTTTCAATAATTTATTTATCTAATACACACATTCTAGACTCTATTTTTATATCCTTAGAAAATTTAACAAAAGCTGTCTTTCCTTTTTGTATAATGAAAAAAATACAATGCCGTTAAACTCTATTGTTAATGTAATTTTTTTTTATATATTATTAGAGTTTATTTATGAATTATTTATAACGGGTGAGTTTGTTTGTTTGTTATTTGTTTCTTAAAAATAGTTCTTTTAATAAAACAGCTGAGATATAACTTTTTTTTATGTGTTTCTCTAATTTGTTTATTTTAAAAATAAATATTTTTTCATTTTTTAATGAGTAATTCTTTTAACTGCCTCCTTGAAAATGACTTATTCATAGAATAGTTATTTTGAATTTAAGCAAATATTAATCGTGTTGAAAGTCAATATAATTTTTTTATTTTTTTATTCTATGTGTACAGAATAAAATGTAATTAATTAATTTTTTTTTTCAGGAAAAACAGGGTGAAGAGGACTGTGAGAGTGCCGGCGATTAGCTCGAAGATCGCCGATATTCCGCCGGATGAGTACTCGTGGAGGAAGTACGGCCAGAAGCCGATCAAGGGTTCACCGTACCCTCGGTGAGTGATGCTGATTCTGGACCGTACATCTTGTTGACTTTGATCCTGAAAGACTCGTTCTCTGACGTTGATTTTTTTGTGATCAGGGGGTATTACAAGTGCAGCACGGTGAGAGGGTGTCCCGCGAGGAAGCACGTGGAGCGCGCCCCAGATGATCCGGCGATGCTGATCGTGACGTACGAAGGGGAGCACAGGCACGCGGTTCAGGCCGCGATGCAGGAGAACGCAGCCGGAGTGGTGGGTTTGGTGTTCGAGTCAACGTAGAAAGTCGAATAAATGGACAACATTTAAAAAATATGGGAAGTGGAGGACTTTTTTTTTAAGTATTATAATTTTTGGAAAGTGTAGTTGGAACCATCGTTGCTTTGTAAATTTCTTTTATTTACTTTTATTAGTAAGTAGTATTATTATTATTAGTAGTATTATTAGTATTACTATTACATTAGTAATATTATAATATTTAGTGTCATAGATAGGTGAAAATTGGAATCTCAAAGTTATTTATTTCTATCTCTTTGCGAAAAGTCTTGATAGTTATGATTCTTTATGATTTCGTATTGGGAGGAGGTGGTATCCGATGCTATGGCAATCATTATTTTTATTTTATTGCTCTGACTTTGGTTAGCAAGTCACTGAAACTAAATGCCATGAATGATGATCCATTTTATAAATTTTTCTCTAGAACCCATTCATTTTTTTACTAATTTTTTTTATGTCAACTAAAATGCTTTGAACTGGAAATATTTTTGCTTTGTTTTTTTGATTTTTATATTTAATGAAATGTGTTTGCTTCATAAAATAATTTTCAAAACTGTTACTTTTACTTTTTCTTTTCACCGTTTTTAATGAGAACTCGTACCTTAAAGGGTTGAACTTTCAATTCCTTTCGTGGAATTCAAAGTTCAAACAATAGCGATGGTTAAAGTGAGGTCCAAGAGACTCATCGTCTTTAATCTTCTGTTCCTGACTTACTACTTTGAAAAATATTATTTCAACTTTTGTCAGTTTCATATTATTGAACCCTTCTTTATAATTTCACTCCCTTTCGAATAAATTATTATCGTTTACAACTTCGTAAATTTTTTACTTTAATAACTTTTGCGGTTTGATTCAATTTTTTAATCATAAAAAGTTATGGTTTGGTTAAAATTAGTCTAAAATTATAATAAATTCATTATCTGTATATAAATTTTTTGAATTCTTAGAAAGCTTGACTTTGCTTTTCTTAACCAAAACATACGTGAAAATTTTTTTATGATTTCATTTTCAAATGGGAGATGAATTATGTCTTTAAAGAAGTTTTATTATTTAATATTTTAAGAAGTGGAATTAAGACAATTTTTTAAAACTAATATGTAGGTTCAGATTTATATATACATACATATATATATATATATATATAAATATATATATATATATATATATATATATATATATATATATATATATATAAATATATATATATATATATATATATATAATATGAATTAATTTTATTTTTAATTATATGTAAAAATTTTAAAACTTTTTTCAAATGAGATATATATATTTTGTATCTAAAACTATATATTATAGATAATTTAGTAATAATTTGATGATAAATGGTATCGTAAATTTTCGTTAAATCTTAATAAAATAGACTAAATATTATTTTAAAAAATAAAATTTAAAACTTATTTATTTTTACAAAACTACTTTATAAATTAAAGTTTGTATCTATCAATCTACATATTATAAATTAATTTTATTTTTACTTAGAGAAGATCTCTTAGATAATGATATGATACGAGAAAAGAATTATGAAGAGTTTGGTGATAAAGAATTAGAGAGGCAGTGGCACAGGGAGGTACCTGCTACCACCAGATTTTTGGAAGCAAGTAGTGCATGTGCGCTGACGGTTGAATTTCAACTGCAGAGACTTCAACCAAAACACTGACAAATTTCTGATATAGCAAATCATACAAAATCAACCCACTATTCAATTTTTTGTTCCTACTTCCTTTTCATCAAACAATCTTTGGACAAAAATGCCTTTTACTCAAGAAAGAAAAATTAACACAACCATTGTTTTTAACAAATAACTATTTCTCTTAAAAATTCTCCTAAAACACACAGTAAAATGTTTTTGTTTTTTTTTAATATTTAAAACCAAGTATTTGTATTCTTATTGTTGTGTTCTCAAAACAAATAATAATGGTCAAAAACGTATATTAATGGAAGTTGTTAAATATTGAGATGAAATTAAAGCTCCCACAGTGTCACAAGTTACCCAAACAAAGCACAAGGTGGGTTCTATAATGAACCAAAAGTCATTAAAATTAAAGTTGCATGTTACCAAAGATGGGATAGGTCAAATTGAATTCTAAATTGAGCATTGAAAAGCAAATGCCTAAACATCTATTTATAGAAAAATAATTTTTCACCAAATGTAATTCGTTTCATTGCGTAAGTCAGAAAAATCAACAAGAATAAAACTTTTATTAAAGAGAGATGTAAAAAAATGAAAAAATAGGCAAGTAAACTTCACTATAAAAAGAAATATTCATATAACCACAATAAAAATAATGACTAAACTTTATTTAAAAAAATAAAATGATTAAATTAATTAGAATTACTTAAATTTAAAAGTTTTGTGTGTTTATACAACCTCCAAGCCTTAAGTTGATTAAATTTATTTATTTACAGGGCTGTTAAATTATATATCATATAATAACTAATATATAAAATATTCAATTTATTTTTATGTTTGTTTTTTTCAATATAATACCACAATTATTTTACCTTCGACGCTACTTAAATTAATTAAGCATCATAAAATACATTTTAAATATTCCAGTTCACTAATTTTAAAGGCAGGAAACATTCTTTTGAAATAAAATCATTCTTAACTTGCACACTTGATTAGATAGAAAACCCATCATGATATTTATTGAAGTAAATATCCATTAATTGAATAGTCAACTTTATTCTTAAAATATTTTATTAAACAAAAGAAGGAAATTAATATTTAATGAATGGATTTTGTTATCAAGAGAGATTGATGTATTAAGATATAAGATGTGTGAAATAAAAGTATATTATTATATATTATAATTTAAATTTTTTAAATAATTATTTTGTATTGAATTTTTTAATACTTTTATTTATTTTAAAAAATACATATTTTTTATTTGAGAAAATAATTTTATTTAAATGAATTTATCTAATAAGTATTAATTATATTTAAATCATATTTATTTTCAGAATTTTAATCCTTTTATATCTCAATTTAAACTATTATTACATTGCATTGTTTTTACAATCTTGCATATGTGTAATATTCCCATAACATCTTACAAGGAAATATTAGTTATTTCAATTTTTAATGTTAATTTCTTTTATTTGAATCATATATAAAATTGAAAAAGTAATCCAATAAATACTAAAAACAGTGCAATAATTAATTCTCTCTCTATATATATATATTACAATAACTAAGAAAGTGTCTTCAGTTTCAACTCAACATATTTAATACTTTTTTTTAATTTTAGATGAGTTGGAAACATCATTTTATTCTTAAACATTGTAGTTTAATTAAGATATTTGTGTTCAAGTGCATGAGTTAAATATTTTCTTAAAAAAAAACAAGTATTTATTATTTTTTGTAAATATAATATTAGGAAATATAATAGTTAAGCTATTATATTTTTTTTTATGATGTTTTATTTACTTTTTTCATGTAAATTCCACTTAAATTCAAATATTGCTTAGTTGTGTCACAATTCTTTAGTTTTTTTTATAAGTGGTTTTTTATATATTTGTTGGAATTTTTTAGATGATACACATTTGAGATATAAACATGCAAAATTTATAAATTTAACTATAAGATATATTATGTAAATAAATTTAATTAGTTTAAGATTTAGAAGATATATAAATACATCAAAATTATAAGTTTAAAACAATTTTAATTATTTAATTTTTTGATAAAGACTACTTATTTCTTTTGTTGTCATGATGTATATCAGTTTCTCTGTCTCTGATGATAAACTTTACGCCTTAATGACCGTTTTAAATATTTTTCATATTTTAATAAATTTTATTTACTGTTGTCTTTAATTTGTGACTGATTTGTGATGAGAATACTTTATTAGTCAGACAATAACAAATTTATTAAATCGATAGTAGAGTCATAGAAGAATCACATCAAATTTATTAAAAAAAATTATGAGAGATTAAATAAAATTTATAAAAAGAAAAAAAAGTAAAATATCAAACTAACTCAGAAATATGTATTATTACAAAACAAATCAATAAAATTAAGGAAAATCAATCAGAGCAGATTTATCCTTTATATTCAAATAACAAAAACAATTAAAACTGAGATACACAAATTCTTTATTTACAATAACAGCTGCTCTTTATATTACAATGATTTTTCTTTCTTCTAACAAAATTCACTCAACACTTTTGTTTAAATATTTGTTTGAATCATTTAGATGATACATATTTGTTGTATAAACATAAAATATTTATAAATTTATTTATAATATATCTTATATAATAAATTTAATCAATTTAAGATTTAAAAGAGATATAAACACATTAAAATTATAACTTTAAAATAATTTTAATTATTTCATTCTTTTATAAAGATAGTTAGTTTTTTTTGGTCACGTGACTCTTTCTATAATTAAATTTTATGTATTTATTGTTGTATGATATTTCTCTTTCTTCAATAAATTTTATTCAAATGTTGTAATCTGTATCCTTCCAGTATTGGATTGTAGCCCTCCAATACAAAAACCAACAACCAACAACAATTAAGTAAACAATTAAGTGAAAACCACAATACTAAAACACAAAACCACCCCTAGACTTCTGAAAGAGTGAGGTAATGTTTTGATAAAGATTACTACTTTCTTTTATACATTACATCAATTTCTCTTTCTATAATAAATTGTACCCGTTTATCAATTTTCCATATTTTTTATACTTCAAAAATTTTTATTCAACCATCATTGCTGTCTCGAAGAATCTGTGACTGATCTGTAGTGAAAATACTTTATTAGACCCACAATAAAAAATTTATTAAACCGATAATAGAGTCATAGAAGAATCGCATCAAATTTATTAAATAATAAAAAAAAAACATGAGAGACTAGATCAAACCCATAAAAAGCAAAAAAAAAAGCAAAATATATCAAACCAACTCAGAAGTATATATTATTACAAAACAAATGAACAAAATTAAGGAAAATTAGCGGACCAATTAGAACAAATTTATCCCTTATGTTCAACACAAAACAACAAAAGAAAACAATTAAAATTGAGATACACAAATTCTTTATTTACAATAAAATCTGCTCTTTATATTACATTGATTTCTCTTTCTTCTAACAAAATTCACTCACTTATAATTTTTTTGTTAAAATATTTGTTTGAACATTTATGATACATATTTGTTGTATAAACATAAAATATTTATAAATTTATTTATAATATATATTATATAATAAATTTAATTAATTTAAGATTTACAAGAGATATAAACACATTAAAATTATAACTTTAAAATAATTTTAATTATTGCATTCTTTTATAAAGATGATTAGTTTTTTTTGTCAGATGAGTTTCTCTTTCTACAATAAATTTTACGTGTCTGATATTTCTCTTTTTTCAATAAATTCAACTATCCTAATGTATCCTTTCAGTATTGGATTGTAGCCCCACAATACAAAAACCACCAATAATTAAGTGAAAACCAGAATGCTAAAACCAAACCATCCCTAGACTTCTAAAGGAACAACCAACAACAATTAAGTGAAAACCAGGATGCTAAAATGAAACCACCCTTAGACTTCTGAACTAACAATGAGGTAATTTTTTTTATAAAGATTACTAATTTCTTTTATACATTACATCAATTTCTCTTTTTATGATAAATTATATGCATTTATCAATGTCTGTTTTAGATATTTTTCATACTTCAATAAATTTTATTCAACCATCACTGTTGTCTCTAATCTATGACTGATCTGTGAATGTCTATTTTATATATTTTTCATACTTTAATAAATTTTATTCAACTACCACTGTTGTCTCTAATCTATGACTGATCTGTGATGAGAATACTTTATTAAATTGACAATAAAAAATTTATTAAACGGATAGTAAAGTCATAGAAGAATGACATCAAATTTATTAAAAAAAAAAAAGACTATGGGAGACTAGATCAAACCCATAAAAAGAAAAAAAAAAGAAAGCAAAATATCAAACCAACTCAAAAGTATGTATTATTACAAAACAAATGAACAAAATTACGGAAAATTAGCGGACAAATCAGAACAAATTTATCCCTTATGTTCAAAACAAAACATTAAAAGAAAACAATTAAAACTGAGATACACAAATTCTTTATTTACAATAAAATCTGCTCTTTATATTACATTGATTTCTCTTTCTTCTAACAAAATTCACTAACTCATAAATTTTTGTTCAAATATTTGTTTGAATCATTTAGATGATACATATTTGTTGTATAAACATAAAATATTTATAAATTTATTTATAATATATATTATATAATAAATTTAATCAATTTAAGTTTGAACACATTGAAATTATAACTATAAAATAATTTTAATTATTTCATTCTTTTATAAAGATAGTTAGTTTTTTTTTCGTCACCTGAGTTTCTCTTTTTACAATAAATTTTACGTGTTTATTGTTGTCCCATATTTCTCTTCAATAAATTCAACTGCTGTAATCTACATCCTTCCAGTATTGGATTGTAGCCCCACAATACAAAAATCAATAATAACTAAGTGAAAACCAGAATACTAAAACTAAACTATCCATAGACTTCTAAACAAACAACAATTAAGTGAAAACCAGAATACTATAATGAAACCATTCCTAGACTTTTGAACTAATAGTGAGGTAATCTTTTATAAAAATTACTAATTTCTTTTATACATTACATCAATTTCTCTTTTTATGATAAATTGTATGTGTTTATCAATGTCTGTTTTAGATATTTTTCATACTTCAATAAATTCTATTCAACCATCATTGATGTCTCTAATCTGTGACTGATTTGTGATGAATACTTTATTAGACCAACAATAAAAAATTTATTAAATGAATAGTAGAGTTATAGAAGAATCACATCAAATTTATTAAAAAGAAAAAAAAAAGAGACTAGATCAAACCCATAAAAAGAAAAAGAAAAACAAAGTAAAATATCAAACCAACTCTGAAGTATGTATTATGACAAAATGAACAAAATTAAGAAAAATCAATTGACAATTCAAAATATATTTATCCCTTATATTCAAAACAAAATAACAAAAGAAAACAATTAAAACTGAGAAACACAAATTCTTTATTTACAATGCTTTGCTTTTTATATGACACTGATTTTACTTTCTTCTAACAAAATTTACTCACCCATAAATTTTTGTTTAAATATTTGTTTGAATCATTTAGATGATACATATTTGTTGTATAAACATAAAATATTTATAAATTTATTTATAATATATATTATATAATAAATTTAATCAATTTAAGATTTACAAGAGATATAAACACATTAAAATTACAACTTTAAAATAATTTTAATTATTTCATTCTTTTATAAAGATTGTTAGTTTTTTTACATGAGTTTCTCTTTCTACGATAAATTTTAAGTGTTTATTGTTGTCGGTCTTAAATATTTCAATAACTTTTATTCAACGGTTGTAATTTTCACCTTTACTGTAACAGTCCAAAAATTCTATAACTTTTGTCTGTTAGCAAGTATTAACATCCATTTAAGGTTCAAGGTACTACAAAAAGTGTTCAGATACATCAGAGTTATGTATAAATATTCTCATGACAAAAGGAAAACCATCTCAAGGTCATAGAGTCTTTAACTACAACAAAAACATATATACAAGACAAAAGGAGATCGATTTAAGAGTATATCATCTTTAAGGTGCTCCTAAACCTGC